>JAABUQ010001703.1_pt1 | contig 46177 bp, 43 predicted proteins | sample 5560001 | NCBI WGS metagenome assembly JAABUQ01 (sample SAMN10711888, study PRJNA513371) | rock metagenome | isolation source: Antarctica rocks | place: Antarctica: Victoria Land, Finger Mt nord | collected 2015-12-18 | reverse complement strand
ATCTGGGCCGCACGTTCTAATAACTGCGCTTGCCCTGGTGAACGACAGGCAGTTCACCCGTCAAAAGCGTCATATGCGTCACTTCCGGTAGCGAAATGGGGCAAAATAACTCACAACAAGCGTTTCAAGGTCAGGCCGTCGGCATCCACGATCACAATCTCGGGGCGCACCCTATGCGCAATCGCATTATTGCCGAGATAGGACAAACGTGCTACCATAATACTGACTGTCCTGACTGTGATAGATTGCTTATGCTGCGGCATTGCGGGTATTGGCGCTCCCTCTATGGGGAACCACCAACGACAAATCGCGCGACGGTGACAATTTCCATTCCTCGGACGAATCAGTTTACGGTCGATGCGCTACGAGGTATCATGGATCGCCTGGGACGGAGCCAACTGCCATGAAAGCGATGATCCAGGACAAGGCGGCCATAGGATCTCTACAGCCGCTCGATATGGTGTCGTATCTGCACGCTAAAGGCTGGCAAGAGACGGATCACGTCGACGACTATAGCTCGACATGGGTCACCACGCAGATCCGGTCGACGGGGTCCCACTCCAGTAGCATCGAGTAAGTAGCCGCCTCATCGTGATCGTGGTCACTCATGGTTGCTGCCTCCTTTGCGCTTCGCGTCGTTTCTCCCGTGCTATCCCTACTTCACCAATGGCAACGACTGAGCGAGGATACTGCCGGCGATGGGGGCGGCCTGCGAGTAGCCCTCGCCGGCGTTTTGCTTGAAGACGACCACGGCGATGCGCGGGTGCTCGGCGGGAGCGAAGGCGATAAACCAGGCGTGCGGCGCGCCGCCCGGCGTCTCGGCCGTCCCCGTCTTGCCGGCCACGGTGACGCCAGGCACGCGGGCCAGGTAGCCCGATCCGCCGGGAGACTCCACCACGGCGGTCATCGCCGCGGTCATCTTGGCCGCTGTCGCCGCTGAAATAGGCGTGCCCCACGGGCCCGGCCCGTCCTGCTCCAGCACCTCGCCGTTGGGCGCCGTGACCTTCGAGACAACGTAGGGTAGGTCCTCCTGGCCGCCGTTGGCGATCGTCTCGTCGACCAGCAGCATCTGCAGCGGCGTGGCCAGGACCTGTCCCTGCCCGAAGGAGGTGACGGCAAGGTCGAGTTGCGAGAAGCTGTCGGGGTGCGAGGTCATCTGGCCCGCCCGCACGGGCAGGACAAAGGGGATGGCGCGGCCGAAGCCGAAGCGGCTGGCATAGTCGAAGAGCGTCGGCGGCCCCAGGGCCAGTCCGATACTGGCAAAGGCGATGTTGTCGCTGTACTTGAAGGCGTCGACGGTGCTGACCGTGCTGACGCCCGCCGGCAGGTTGTTGAGGGCCGCGCTCAGCAAGGTTCCATCCAGGATCAACGGGCCGGTAGCCGCCGGCCCCGATAGCTGTGTCGTGGTGTCGTACTTGCCCGTGTCGTAGGCCGCGGAGAGCGTCACGGCCTTGAAAGTCGAGCCGGGCGAGTAGGCCGCCTGGATAGCGCGGTCGACGAAGGGGCTGTCGGTGCGGCTGTTCATCATTGCCCAGTAGGCGGGGTCGCCGACGCGGTTGGGGTCGACCCAGGGCTGGCTCTCCAGGGCCAGGATCTCGCCCGTGCGGGGGTCGGCCACGATGCAGGCGCCCGGCCCCGTGCCCATGGCGTCGGTCACGATCCGCTGGATGCGAGCGTCGATCGTCAGGCGCAGATCGTCGCCCACGATGGGCTGGTGCAGCAGCCGGTTGACCGTATTGTCGATGGGCTGCAACAGGGCCTGGCCGTTGAGCGCGTCGTTGTAGGCGTCCTCCAGGCCCGTGTTGCCGTATTTTTGCGAGTGGTAGCCCAACAACGGCCCCAGCGACGGGTAGGGATAGGCGCGCGTAGCCTGGTTTTGCGCGTCGAACGTGGTCCGCGCCAGCACGACGCCGTTACGGTCGTAGATCGTGCCGCGGTGGATGGCGGCGCGCAACGAGTACAGGCGGCCGTTCTCCGGGCGGTTGACCAGTTGCCCCGCCTCGACCACCTGCCAATAGAACAACAACGCCGCGGACAGGGCAAACACGCCCAGGAACAGGCGCGAGAGGCGCTCGATCTTGCGGTTGATGATCGTGTCGTTCGGGTTCATGTGTCCCTCGTGAGAAGTGACGAGTGGCTAGTGGCTAGTGATTAGTGACTAGTGACGAGTGAGATGGGCACGGACGAGTGGCTAGCGTAAGAAGTGACCAGTGGCTAGTGACGTGACACAAGTCACTCGTCGCTCATTTTACCTCACTCGTCACTAGCCACTAGCCACTAGCCACTAGCCACTAGCCACTAGTCACTCGTCCTATCCCACTCGTCACTAGCCACTAACCACTAGTCACTCGTCCTATCCCACTCGTCACTAGCCACTAACCACTAGTCACTCGCGTTAGCGGAGATGCGCAGCAGCATCCCGACGATGATAAAGTTGCTGAGCAGCGAACTGGGGCCGTAGCTCATGAAGGGCAGCGGCACGCCGGCAATGGGCAGCAGGCGGATGTTCCCGCCGATGATGACCAGCGCCTGGATCACGATGGCCGAGGTCAGGCCGGCCGCCAGCAACTTATCGAAGGTATCGCGCGCGGTGGCGGCGATGCGCAGCCCGCGGAAGGCCAGCACCAGGTAGGCGGCCAGGATAAAGGTCGCGCCGATCAGGCCCAGCTCCTCGCCAAAGGCGCTGAAAATGAAGTCGGTGCGGGCAACCGGGATGTTGTGGCCCGGGTCGCCCTGGCCCAGCCCCGCGCCGGGCACGCCGCCGCTGGCCAGCCCAATCAGCGCCTGCACCAACTGCCACGAGTTGGTCCCGGTGTGCGGCACATTTATATGTAGGTAGCGCCACGGGTCAACCCAGGTGATGACGCGCGCGCGCACGTGGCTGTTGAAGTGGTAGGCCACCACGGCGCCGACGGCCACCATTACCAGGCCGATCACCGAGTAGGTCACGCGTGGGCTGGCGATATAGACCATGGCCAGGAAGATGCCGAAGAAGAGCAGCGCGCTGCCCAGGTCGTTCTGGAACAGCAAAAAGCCCAGCGCCAGCAGCCACGTGGCAAAGAGCGGACCGGCGTATTGCAGCGGCGGCAGACGCAGGCGGCCCAGGCGCAGGTAGGCGCTGGCCAGCACCTCGCGCTTCTCGTCCAGGTAGCCGGCGAAGAACACGACCAGCAACACCTTGAGCAGCTCGACCGGCTGGTAGTAGACTCCGTGAAAGCCGAACCAGCGCTTGTAACCCTCGCCATAGGGATCGACGCCGACAGCCTTGGTGCCCAGGATCAGCAGGAAGCCGAAGACGACGAGCGTATACTTGTAGCGTTTGAGCGCCGTGTAGTCGCGGAAGCCCAACGCGGCGGCCAGCAACAACACCAGCCCGATCAGCACGCCGCCCAGTTGGCGCGGCGAATAGATCGGGTTGATGCGGTGGATCATCACCAACCCCAGGCCGGTGAGCATGCTCGCCAGCGGCAACATGATCTGGTCGGCGCGGGGCAAGCGCCAGGCCAGCAGCACGTTCACCGCCAGCATCATGGCCAGAACCGCGCCGATCAGGGTCAGCGAGCCGCGTTGCGCCGCCGCATCCATAGCCGTCGCCGTGCTCAACACGAACATCGCCCACAGCAGGACCAGGCCGCCTCCGACGATGAGACCCAGCTCGGTCAGGCGCAGGGCCGGACGCCCCCTCCCTGGAGCCCCTACGTCGCGGCCGCCCAGTCCGATCATAGTCGGACCTGTGCCTGTGGTTGTGCTCCGTCCACCACACGGAACGTGACCCGGCCCAGCTGCAGCGTGTCGCCGACCTTGAGCCGCGTCATACCCTTGAACGGCTGCCCGTTGACGCGCGTGCCGTTGGTCGAGCCCAGGTCCTCGGCCAGCCAGGCGCCGTTCTGTTGCGTCAGACGCAGGTGCTGGCCCGAGACCCAGTCGTCGTCCAGCGTCACATCATTGCTCCCGCTGCGCCCGACGGTGAAGGGGTCGTGTAGGGGTAGACAGGCGCCAACCGAGAGATCGGTGCGTCCCGCATCCAGGACCTCCAGGCCCCATGACGTCCGCACCGCCTGGGCAGGCGTCGACGCCCGCGCCCCTGCCCCCGCCCGTGCGGGTGTCTGAGCCTGCGCGTCGGCCCGCGTAGGCTCAGGAGAAGCGGGAAAAGCGGGAGAACCGGCAACGGGAGGCGGAGCCTTCGCGGCCGTGGTCACGGCGCGCAGGTCGCGGCGCAACGCCCGTACCACGAGGTACAGGAAGGCATACAGCAGCAGGAGCAAGAGGATGCGCGCCAGGAAGAGCATGACCGCCGAGCTCATAGGCTAGGCCTTGTCCCGGCGCTGGTGGAAGACCAAATCCAGGCCGCCCAGCGAGAGCCGGTCGCCGTGCTTGAGCGCGTGCTGGGTGACCATGCGGTCGTTGACGAAGGTGCCGTTGGTGCTGCCCTCATCGCGCACGCTCCAGTGGCCGCCGCTGGAGATCAGCGTGGCATGGCCGCGCGAGACGCGGCGGTCCTCCAGCACGATGGTGTTCTCCAGGCCACGGCCAAGCGTTATGGTCTCCCCGGCCAGCGGGTAGGTCGTGTCGTCGAGCATCAGGTAGGCGTCGCCGGGGGCGGTCACATAGGCAGAGGCGAAGGGCTCGTCGTTCGACGCGGCAGGCATCGTCTGTGTCCGCTCCAGCCGCTCGGTTGAGGGTGACATCCGGGCGTCCTCGGTCATGCGCGCGCTGACGACGATACGCCGGGGACGCAGCGTGGGGTCAGGCGCGATGCGTACCGCCGGCGGCATAGTGGTGCCATAGTGGTGCTCCTGGGCGAAGCGCAACAAGTAGTCAGCCATCTCCTGCTCCAGCGAGCCACGGATCGGCGCGAAGGTATCGAAGTCGCTGCTGCTCAGCGTCACCTCGTAGTCGTTGGGGACCAGCACCGAGGCCACGCCGACCACGCGGCCGGCTTCCATCTCGCGCGTGAGCCGCTTGGCGATCTCCACCGGTTGCAGCCGCGCACGGAACAACCGTGCGAACGATCGCTCCACCATCCCCTCCAACAAACTCTCGAAGCGCGAGATCGCGTTCACAGTGCGCTCACTACCCCCCCGCCAGCATTATAGGATGGACGCTACTTAGCGCCTATGCGTCCACCCAATTTTCGAGGGGCGCCAGTCCAGGTACGGCCTCGAAATCTATCGTATTGCGCGTGACAAGGGTGTAGCCATGCGACAGCGTGATAGCCGCGATGCGCCTGTCCTTCGTGCCCATACGGCGTAACCGGGCACGTAAATCGGCCTCAAGACGTGCCGCCGCGTCGTCATATGGTAGGACGGTCACGATCGCGTAAAAGAGGAGTGTCTCACGCAAGCGTTCGTATGCCTCGACGAGCTTAACGGCGTTAAGCGGTCGGTTAAGGACGTTCAGACGACCGGAGCACTGCTCCTCAAACGACACAATAGTAAAGAACAACTCCGAACGCGGTAAGCTTGCGACACGAGCGACGACACGCGGGTGTTTGTTTTGCAACGCGGACACGATGTCCGTATCAAGCACGTAGGGCACTACAAAGCTGTCTCCCTCGCAGCCTCGTCTCGCTCACGCTGCCGCGTCTCCTGAACGAACGCGGCGACCTCTTCAGCAAAGGAATCGTTCACAAATAGTCCGGCGATGGCATCGTACAAACTGCCCTCGTCCCTCGTGGTACCCTCGGTCTGCTCGTCGACCAACGCAGGAGTACGAATCATTGCCTCAGCATGGCCCCTCATCGGAGTCGTATTGCTGTCTTGCGAAACGCTACTGGTGAGTGTCTGATCGGTATCGTTGAGTGACATATGCACGTCTCCTGACTGGACGCCTCACGACCGTATCCCAGCAACATACTCGTTGCCCAATTGTACCAGCGATAGAACATCTTTTCCGGATACGCCTGCCTGGTGTCCATCCCTCACCAGGCTTCACACCAGTCCTATCCCACTCGTCACTCGGGGCGTATGCAATACGCCCCTACGCGCCATGCGTCACGCGTCACGCGTCGTTCCCGGCGAGCTGGCGATATTTCTGCGCGGTGTCGGGGTCGTCCTTGAGGCCGAGCAGCCTGAGCAGGTCGCCGTCGTGCTTGAGGGTCAGCAGTTGCAACTGCTCGTCGGTCCAGGCCTCTTGACGGCGCTGGCGCTCCTCGGCCACGAAGAGGCGCATGCGGGCCACGGCGAACGTCTCGCGCAGCACCTGCGGGGTCAGGCGTGGCTTGCTCGTGACCACGCCCGCGCGCTGGCCGCAGACCTCGACGATGAAGTTGACGCCGCGAATGCTGATGTCGAAGACGCGGCTCTCGCCGCCCTCGCGCGGCTCCGCCGCGTCGTAGGCCCGCAGCGCGTCGTAGAGCCGCTCGGTCACCGGCACGCGGCGCGTGCGCAGCCGCTTGGCCGCGTCGGTCTCGCGCACCACCACGTAGCTCTCGCCGCCCTGAATTGGCTGCAGGTACACGTCCGCCACGCGCAAGGCCAGCACCTCGTCGCGCTTGAGCCCCGTGTCGAGCATCAGGACGATCAGCGCGCGCCAGAAGGGGTTGCCCGCGGTGACCGCCACCAGGCGCTCGGCCGCGTCCGTCTCCAGGAACTCGGGCAGCGCAAACTGGACCTCCGGGTAGGGCACGGCGTCGGCCGGGCTGGCCGTCAGATAGCCCTCGTCGCGCAGGTAGCCGAAGAAGTTCTTGAGCGTGGCCACCTTGCGGCGCAATGAGTTGTCCTTGTTCTGGCGCGTCACGCGCACCCAGGCGATGAACTGCCGCAGGTCGCCCGTGGTGATGGCGCCCACGGCGCGATTGCCCAACTGGCCGCGCAAGAGCCGCAGGTCCAGTTCAAAGCTCTTGACCGTATGCTGCGAGCGATTGATGCCGAGCGCCTCGAGGTACTGCGGGATGGCCTGGTCGAGCGTTGCGGACGGCGAGGGAAGCGTGCGCGGCTGCGCCGGCGCAGCCGCGGTCGCTGCCGCGAACGAACGAACCCGCCGTGTCCGCGACGCCGGGGGTGGCGATTGTATCGCGGCCAACGCCGACCCTGCAGCCGGAGCCAGCGTACCATCCCCTCGCTCAGGAACGCTCACCGCGGTGACGGAAGGCCCGGTCGTACCCGCCTGCCCGGCGGCAGCCCTGGCGCCACCGCCTTGACCGCCGATCGCCCCCTCCTCCTCCCTGGAGCCTGGAGCCGCAGGCGCGCCTCCGACATCCAGCACAGCCGGCTCGTCCGCATCGACGGCGACAAGCCCGCTGAAGAGGGCCAATTGCCCCGGCTGAGAGCGCGTCATTTTCCTCGTGGTCATGATCGTTGCCTACCCTATCATGATCGTTGTCTACCCTTTCCCTATAGACTAACGTAGATAGCGGCTGGTGTCAATCTTTATGTGCATAAGGGAGGCCTCTTCTCCCCGCCGGCCGTCACTTGTTCTGGGGTCGGATCGGCGCGGCGCCCTGCTCCGGCGAGCGCCTTCCGCCGATACAGGAGGACAGCGGTAACGACAGGTTGGCTTGTTAGCGCGGCATTCTGTACCTTTAGCCTAGACACATCTCATTGTCGGCGCACGGCCCGACAATGCCGATGCGATAAGGCCCGCCGATAAAGTCGCCGGGCGGGAGATAAAAGCGCGATGACACCGACGCAGCAACACGGTCAGGGGGAGCAGGGGACGGTGCGCACGGCATTGCCGCTTGACGGCCATGGCCCTGGCCAGGGCCATGACCACGGCCGTACAGACGGTCACGCCGTCCATGCCGCGCATCAGCATGCCGCGGCGTCTCACCCGCACCACGTCCCATCGAAACTCGACCGTGTGTTCGGCGAGGTGCTGGAGCAGATCGAGCGCGTACTGGTCTACGTCGTGGCGATCTTCCTGGTCGGCTTCGCCGTCCTCGCGCTGGTCAACACGGTCGTCTCGGTGGTCAACGGCTGGCCCGGCGCCGCGCACAACGGTGATTTCAACCCGTTGATCGTCACCGGCATCGACTCGGCCTTCTTGACCATCATCCTGCTAGAGTTGCTACACACGGTGCTTAGCCGTGGACCGCTTAGCCTGCAGCTGCAAGAGTTCCTGGTCATCGGCATTACCTCCGCCGTGCGGCGCGGCCTGGAGATCGCCGTCAGCAGCAGCACCGCCGGGCAGTCGGTCGAGGAGGCGCGCACACACGGTCAGGCGCCGCCGCAGAGCAATCTCGACGTGGTGGTCGCCCTGGGCATCAACGCCCTTGGCGTGCTGATCCTGATCGGGGCGCTGTGGATGGTGCGCCAGCAATCCGACAAACCGGACGCGCCGGGCATGCTAGAGAGCGCGACACCAGACTAACGACAAGGGTTTATGCACGATCCGCTCTTCCATCTGGGACCTCTGCCGGTCCACCCGTTCGGCTTCTTCGTTGCGCTGGGCATCGTGGCCGGCTACATCGTCGCGCTCCGGCTGGCCGCCCGCGCCGGGCTGCCGCTGCGCTACCTGCCCGGTATGCTCGTCGTGGTGGCGCCCGGCGGCTTCATCGCCGCGCGCCTGGGCTACGTGGCCCGCCACCCGCAAGCCACGAGCGACGGCGTCCAGGGCGTCCTCGCGCTGTGGCGCGGCGGCCTCAGCCTGGATACGGGTATCATCGGAGGCGTCGTGCTGCTGGCCCTTGTGGTCTGGGCGCGACGCGAGCCCTGGTGGCGCTGGACCGACGCGCTGGCCCCAGCGGCGGCCGTGGGCCTCGGCATCGGCATGCTGGGCCTGCCGCTGGCCGGGGAAGGCTGGGGCAAGCCCACCGCCGGGCCGTTCTCTATGACCGTCGATGCCACCCTGCTGCCCGTGCAGTACATCAACGATGCGCGCTTCGAACCGGTCTTCGCCTATGAAACCGCGTTCTTCGCGCTCCTCGCTCTCTTCCTATGGGCCGTGACCCGGCGACAACGGAGGTTGGGACGACCGCCGGCCGGGACGGTGGGGCTGCTGTTCCTGGCCCTGACCATGGTCGCGTACGCCGCGCTGCGCCCGCTGACCCTCGACGCGGACAACGCCGGCCTCGTCCTCGAGACGCAGGTGCTATGCGCGGCCGCCGCGGCCGTCGCCCTGGCGCTGCTGATACCGCGCATCTGGCGCGCCCGCCTCGACGCCGAGGTGACGCGCGAGATCGAGGCGGTCCGTCGCCGCAGGGGAGCTTGAGCACGATGACGATGAGGCTGACGGTCCTGGGCGCCAGCGCCGCCGCGCAGAATCCCGGCGGCGCCTGCTCGTCCTATCTGGTGCGGCGCGAGCAGGCGCCCGACGATGGCGGCGCAACCACGACCACCTCATTGGCGCTCGATATGGGCAGCGGCGCCTTCGCCAACCTGCAGCGCCAGGTCGCGCCCGACGCGGTCGAGGCCATCGTGCTCTCGCACACGCACGCCGATCACTGCCTCGACCTCGTTCCGTACCGCTACGCCCTCTATTTCCTGAGGCAGCAAGGCCAGGACACGCCGCGCCGTCCGCGGCTATGGCTACCGCCGGGCGGCCACGAACGCCTGCTGAGTATCATCCACGGTCAGGACCCCTCGCCCCTCTTCTTCCAGGACGTGTTCGAGGTGGCGGAGTACGACCCGGCCCAGTCGCTCGCGGTGGGCGGCCTGCGCGTCACGTTCGGGGCCGTCAACCATGCGCCGCACACCTACGGCATGCGCATCGACGATGTCTCGGGCGGGGCCTTGCTGGCCTACTCGGCCGACACCGGTCCGTGTCCGACCCTCCTCGACCTCGCGCGCGACGCCGACCTGTTCCTGTGCGAGAACGCCAACACCGAGGAGAGCGTCTACCCGTTGCACCTGGCGCCAAGCCAGGCCGGCGCCCACGCCCGCGACGCGGGCGCGCGCCGCCTGGTGCTGACCCACCGCTGGCATCTCAATGGCTTCGACACGGCCGTCCACGCCGCCAGCCATGCCTTTGGGGGTCCCATCTCGGTCGCGCGCGAAGGCGATACGTATGACATCGGGGTTTGACAGTCCACTAGTCGTCCCGCTAGTCGTCGTCGCCGGTCAGCTTTTGCAGGCGTGCGCTGGGGCCGAGGACCTGCAGGTGCAGCCGGCCGCTGTCGCGCCAGGCGTAGACGTAGCCATCGGTCTGGCCGGCCAGGCGGTTGGCGGCCAGGCGCGCGGTACGCTCGGAGCGCAGGCCTGGCCGCACGTCGAACGCGATAGAGCCCGGATGCTCGTCCGGGGTCAGTTCGTCCGCGATGATGTCGGCCAGGCGCTCCAGCCCGAAGAGCACGGTCGGACGCGGCAAGTCTTCGGCGCCTGGAATGGTCAGGTCGAAGGCGCCGACAAGCTCCATCTGCGCCGTCTGGCCGCGAGGCTCGTCGCGCCCGGCGCCCTCCCCGTTGTCCCCGTCCTCGTCCTCGTCATCCTCGTCCGTATCCAGGGGATAGACGTAGATCAGGTGGCCGCGCGCGTTATCCTGGTACAGAAAGGGCAGGTTGACGCGCGCGACCCGTTCGCAAGAGGGACACTGCACGGCGTTGAGCACGCCGGCCAGCACGCCGTAACGCAGGCCGGGATGCTCCGCGATGGTGAGGGAATGATAGAGCGCGCGGCGGAAATGGCGTCCGCAGACGCAGCCGAGATCGTGGACGACGCGGCGGGTCATCATCTCCTCCACTTCCACCCATTCCACTTACCACAGCCCCCGACTCGCCTCGAGGCCCGGCGACCGACCATCGGGCTCCGGTCGCCACGAGATAAACTGTTCGCACATAGCGGCGGGGCGCCTACAACAGGGTAGCACGGATGTGAGTGGGAAAGTCTCGCCCTGAACCGGAGCCTGGGCGATGCCTGGGGCAGCGCCCACGCGCTCTTGCACCTGGCGGCCATAGCGCGCGAGCGGGGCGACGACGCGTCCGCGACGACGGCGCTGGGTGAGGCGGTGCGCCTGTACCACGATCTCGGGGACCCCCGCCGGATCGCGGAGTGTACGGAGCAAGCAGCATACCTCGCCTGGGCCATGGCGCGGATGCAGCGCACGGCGCGGCTGCTCGGAGCCGCTGCCGCCCTCCGCGCTGAGATCGGCGCGCCGTTACAGGCAACCGAGCGCGGGGTCCATGACCGCATCGAAGTAAACGTGCGCGTCGCGCTTGGGAACGGCGCTTTTCACACGGAGTGGGCGGCAGGGCGCGGGCTGACGCGCGATCGCCTCGTCGCCGAGGTCGTGCGTGACAGCTGAATGGCAGACTCGACCGCCACCTCTCGCCGGTGCAATCCCATGACCGCCATCCGCAGGGCTTATGCGTCAACGGGGGAGTGGGTCGAGGAGCAAGGCGACCGCAAGTGCCACGTAGGGCAGCAGTTCGTTCATGCGCTCCTCGATGGCATTCCAGGCCACGTCGCCGCACTGGGCGACCGAGCGCGAGAGGACGTAGACGGCGCAGGCGATGTGGCAGGACTCATCGCACTTGAGGTAGGCCACGAACTGCTGCACTTACTGTCGGGTTGGGCGGCGTGAGCACGGTGCGCAGGCTGATACACGAGACGGCGCAGGCAAAAGAATGGGAGTCGGCGGCTCAGGTCAGTATGGACGCCGCCGCCGACCTTGAAGACGCGCAGGGGCCTGATCCTGATACATTGCCGTCAAGCGCAAGCACCTCGCCTATTGACGCAGGTCAACCGAACCCTCATACTGTGAGTAGAAAGGGGGTAGATGCAGATGGACACACAGAAGACGACCATTCGTGACCTGGCGGAGCGCATGCGGCGCACCACCGATGGGCGCGAGGCTGTCCGTATCGCCACCGAGGCTCTCGAAATTGCGCGTCAGCGTAGAGAGCAGCAATCTCGGCAGCCACAGCGTGCTGGAACGCGGTTGCAACCGGCATCGTCGTCGTAGTTGCTATTGCTGCTCGGCGGCGTAGGTCAGCAGCATCTCCTTGAAGGCGGCGGCGGCGCGCGGCAGGCGGCTCCCATGGCGATGCACGATGTGCCAGTCGCGGCGCAGCGGCAACCCCTCCACGTCGAGCACGACCAATGTGCCGTTGGCGACCTCCAACCCCATAGCCTGTCTGGAGAGTAACGAGACGCCGAGCCCGGCCGCGACGCCCTGCTTGATGGCGGTGCTGTGGCGCAACTCCATGGCCACGATCGGCGTCAGACCGCGCTCGGCGAAGAGCCGCTCGGTGTCGGATCGCGTCCCGGAGCCGTGCTCGCGCACCAGGATAGGGTACCGGGCTAACTCCTCGAACGTGACCTCCTTGCACCCCGCCAGCGGATGCGCGGGCGCGGCGGCCACGACCAGCTCGTTGGGCAGGAAGGTGGCCACCACCATGTCGTCCAGCTCCTCGGTCGGACCGAGCACCGCCAGATCCATGCGATGGTGGCGCAGCAACTCGATGGCGCGCGACCAGTTAGTCACGTCAAGCGCTAGCGAGACGCCGGGGTAGGCGCGGTGGAACCGCCCCAGCGCCTTGGGCAGGATGTACGAGCCGACCGTGGTCGTGGCCACGACGCGCAGGGCGCCACGCTCCAACCCTTCGATCTGCTCCAGAGCGCGCCGCGCCTCCTCCACGCGCAGCAGGATGGCCTCGGCATGTTCGCGCAGCTCCTGCCCCGCGTCCGTCAGGTAGATGCGGCGGCCAATTTGCTCGAACAGGGGCGTGCGCAGCGAGTCTTCCAGGTCGCGGATGCGCGCCGAGACCGAGGGCTGGCTGATGTGCAGGGCCACGGCCGCGCGCGTGAAGCTGCCGTGCTCCGCCACGGCCACGAAAAGCTCCAACTGATGCAGGTTCATCGAGAGGTCCTTCGAGCTATTAGCCATTAGCCATGCATAACCAATTACTATGAAGTGTATGAGGAATCGGTATTGGACGCTATACGATTACCATGGTTAGGACTGCGCCCCGAGATTATGAGGTGGGGCTTGCGACAGCCTGGCCTTGAAAGGTCACGGCAGGAACGGACCTTAAAAGGTCGGTGTGAGAGGCCCAGTCGCGCCGGGCCGCGCCGGGTCGCGCCGCGTGACGAGCCAGGGAAGACCCTTCAGGGTCCGCCTCCTGCCATGACCATTTATGGTCAGGCCGTCCCTCACAATCGTGGGGCACGCCCAACGCGCTTGACGAGCGGCTTGGAGTCAAGAACTGTGAGACAATGGGGCAAGATGACAGGGAAGAAGCGGTCAGAACCTGTAAAATGCTCCATCGGGCACGTGACGGCGAGACCCAGTGACGTGGTAGCGTGGTAGGGAAGGGCGGTTGTAGAGCACTATGACGACATATGCGGACGATAGCGACCGGTCGAACCGGCGCGAGGATGATGCCGGCGAGCACGGGGGCTGCCCCGAGGGGGTCAGCGTCCTGCGCCCGATCCCGCCCGGCGCCGACACGATCCTGTCCTACGACGCGCTGGCCTTCGTGGCCACCCTGGAGCGCGCGTTTCGCCAGCGCCGCGCGGCGTTGCTGCGACGGCGCGAGCAGCGGCAGGCCGAACTCGACGCGGGCGTCCTGCCCGACTTCCTGCCCAAGACGGCCGAGGTGCGCGCCGCCGCGTGGAGCGTTGCCCCGATCCCTGCTGACTTGCAGGACCGCCGCGTGGAGATTACTGGCCCGTCCGGCGACCGTAAGATGGTCATCAACGCGCTCAACTCCGGCGCCAGCGTCTTCATGGCGGACTTCGAAGACGCCAACTCGCCCACCTGGGACAACACGGTCGGCGGCCAGCTCAACCTCTACGACGCCGTCCGCCGCACGGTCGATTACACCAGCCCCGAGGGCAAGGCCTATGCGCTCAATCCGGAGGTGGCCACGCTGATCGTGCGCCCGCGCGGCTGGCACCTGCCCGAGAAGCACGTGCTGGTCGACGGCCAGGAGGTCTCGGGCAGCCTGTTCGATTTTGCGCTGTACCTGTTCCACAATACGCGCGAGCTGCTGGCGCGCGGCAGCGGCCCCTACTACTACCTGCCCAAGCTGGAGAGCTACCTGGAGGCGCGGCTGTGGAACGACGTCTTCGTGCGCGCCCAGGATGAGCTGGGTCTGCCGCGGGGCACGGTCCGCGCCACCGTACTAATCGAGACGATCCTGGCCGCCTTCGAGATGGACGAGATCCTCTACGAGCTGCGCGACCACTCGTCGGGCCTCAACTGCGGGCGCTGGGACTATATCTTCAGCTACATCAAGAAACTGCGCAACCGGCCCGAGGTCATCCTGCCCGACCGCGCCCTGGTGACCATGACCACGCCGTTTATGCGCGCCTACTCGCTGCTGTGCATCCGCACCTGCCACCGCCGCAACGTCCACGCCATCGGCGGCATGGCCGCCTACATCCCCATCAAGGGTGATCCCGCGGCCAACGAGTTGGCCACGGCCAAGGTGCGCGAGGACAAGCAGCGCGAGGCGCGCGACGGCCACGACGGCACCTGGGTGGCGCACCCCGGGCTGGTCCCCACCGCCCTGGAGGTCTTCGACGAGCTGATGCCGCGGGCCAAGGGGCCGAACCAGATCGAGCGCAAGCGCGAGGACGTGCGGGTGACGGCAGCGGATCTGCTGGAGGTCCCGCAGGGCCCCATCACCGAGGAGGGCCTGCGCACCAACATCAGTGTGGGCACGCAGTACATCGAAGCCTGGCTGCGCGGCATGGGCGCCGTACCGATCAACAACCTGATGGAGGACGCGGCCACGGCCGAGATTTCGCGGGCACAGCTCTGGCAGTGGATTCGTCACCCCAAAGGCGTCCTGGACGACGGGCGCAAGGTCACGCGCGAACTGTTCGAGTCGATGCTGCAGACCGAGCTGGACATGCTGCGCGAGCGCGTGGGCGAGGAGCGCTACGCGGAGGGACAATATCGCACGGCGGCGGAGCTGTTCACCCGCCTCACCACCACCGATGAGTTCATCGAGTTCCTGACCCTGCCCGGCTACAGCTACCTAACGACTTTTCACGGACCCTAAGCCCGCTCTGCCGCCGCATAGAGAGGACACACGTCGCCTACCATAGCCCTAACGGGTGATGGTAGGCGACGTGCTGTTGAATGATACTGCGATAGGCCTGCGGGCGCCGCGCGGCATCGCGCGTGGCGCATGGCGGCAGGTGAAACCAGTACCCGGCGTGACACCTCTCTAGCCCGCGGCCAGGATGCCCGGCATGATGCCGGCGGCGTCCAGACCGCGAGAGGCAACGGGTAGCGACGATGCGAGAGGTAGCGAGGGACGGGTGGGTGGTCTCTAAGGCAACGCGCGGCAGTCAATCCTTGTGGTACTGGGCCGCCGGTATCGTCGTGTTCAACGGCATCCTCGCTGTGTGGCTGCTGCTCAAACCGGGCGGCCACGAGTTCGTCGCCGCCATCGATAACGTGGCGCAGTTTATCGGACCGTTGCTCACCCTTCCCCTGTGCTTCCGAGACACAGCGCGGCCATCAACACGCGCCGACGCGCAGGCGCGGACGGTGTCGCGCACGCGCGCGGGCTATCGCTGGGCGCCCATCCTGTTGGGTCTCGGTGTGCTCAGCGAGGTCATCGGACAAATCATCTTCACCTATTACGAGCAGATCACGCGGCAGCCCGCGCCGTTCCCGTCCTGGGCCGACGCCGCATACCTCACGCTCTACCCGTCGCTGTTGCTGGGTATCCTCGCGCTGCCCGCGCGAACGCTGCGGGCGGCCGATCGCCTGCGCATCCTGGTGGACGGCCTCATGCTCATCGCGGCGGCGATCACCGTCAGCTGGGTCTTCGTCCTCGGCCCAACGATCCTGCAAGGGGGCGAGACGTTCATCGGGAAGGTCGTCAGCGCCGCCTACCCCCTCTGGGACCTGGTCCTGATCGTCTGCCTGTTGCTCCTGGCGGTCAATCCCGTCGACAAAGCCCTGCGCCCGGTCGTGCGCCTGCTGGCCCTGGCCCTGGGGGTGATCGTGGTGGCGGACAGCCTCCTGGATATCGAAAACCTGCACAACGCCTACGCGACCGGCGGCCTGCTGGACGTAGGGTGGCCGCTGGGCTTCATGCTGGTCGCGCTCGCGGCCGGGGTCATGCGCCGGGCGATGGCGGCGGCATCCACGGCCGCGGCCGATGCGCCCGCGCCCGATGCGGCCGTGGCGCCCGCGTCAGGCGTCGCCGTGGGAACGGTTCCGCCAACGCCCGGCGCCGATGGAGTCTGCCCCGCCCCCCTATCGCTCTGGCGCCTAGTGCTGCCCTACGGCCTCGCCCCCACGCTTGCCGCCCTGCTCATCTATACCCGGCAAGCCCACGTCGACGCGCGCCTCAGCCTGGGGGTGTACGTCGGCGGGGGCGTCCTGGTGGCGCTGCTCTTGCTACGGCAGGTGCTCGCCGTTCGCGAGGCGCGCGCCGACGCCGCGCGGGTGCGGCGGCTCTATCTCGATCTGCATGCCTTGCATACAAACAATGAAGCCCTGACCGCCGCCAACACGCGCCTGGAGGTCGTGGCGAACACCGACGCCCTAACCGGACTTGCCACGCGCACGCTGCTGCACGATCGCGTGGAGCAAGCCATCATGGTCGCGCTGCACGACGCACGACCCTTCGCCCTGCTCTTGATGGACCTGGACCGCTTCAAAGAAGTCAACGACACCCTGGGCCACCACTACGGCGACCTGCTGCTGCAGCAGATCGGGCCGCGGGTGCAGCCGCTCGTGCGGGTGACCGACCTCGTCGCCCGGCTGGGCGGTGACGAGTTCGCGATCCTGCTCGCGACCGCCGACGAGGGCGCGGCCCTGGACATCGCGCGGGCGATCCTGCAGGGACTGGACGCCCCCTTCGAGGTCGAGGGCCAGCCGATCGACGTGGGCGCCAGCATCGGCGTGGCCATGTATCCGACCCACGGGGGGGATGCGGATATGCTGCTGCGCCGCGCGGACGTGGCCATGTACGCCGCCAAACGGGCCCAATGCGGCGTCTCCTTGTACGACCCCGCGTACGACGGGCACAGCCCCTACCGGCTGGGCCTGATGAGCGATTTGCGCCAGGCTCTGGCGGACAACACATTGCTCTTGCACTACCAGCCGAAAGTGGCGCCCGCGAGCGGCCGCCTCGTCGGCGTCGAGGCGCTGCTGCGCTGGCCACATCCCGACTGCGGTTTCGTGTCGCCCGAACGCTTCATCCCACAGGCCGAACAGACCGGACTGATCACTCCGATCACCTATTGGGTGCTCGAAACGGCGATCCGCCAGGGACACCAGTGGCGGCGTCAAGGTCTGGACCTGACCATCGCGGTGAACCTCTCCGCCCGCGTCCTCCACGACACAACCCTGCCCGGCCGTCTGGAGGCTCTGCTACGTCGCTACGACGTCGCGCCCGAGCGGCTGACCCTGGAGATCACCGAGAGCACGCTGATGGCCGACCCGGCGCGCGCGTTGGGCATGCTGACCCACCTGGCGGACCTGGGCATGCACGTCTCGATCGACGACTTCGGGACCGGCTACTCCAGCCTCGGCTACCTCAAGAGCCTCCCCGTCGACGAGCTCAAGATCGACCGCTCATTCGTGGTCGACACGACCTCCAACGCGAAGGACGCGGCGCTCGTCCGCTCGATCGTGGCCATGGCGCACGCGCTCGGACTGTCTGTCGTGGCGGAGGGTGTTGAGACGGCGGACACCTGGGACCTGTTGCGGACGCTGGGCTGCGACGTCGCTCAGGGCTATTACCTCAGTCGCCCCCTGGCGCCCGCGGACCTGGAGCGCTGGATCCACGCCTCGCCCTGGGGCACAGCGCGCCTGCGAGCAGGGTAACAGGCTTCCTCTTCCCCCCACGGGACGCAGGCCGAGGAGGGCGCCTGTTTGGAGGGACGAGTCGGAACAGGCGGCCGCAACCCTCGCAACCCTCACCCTCTGCCCCTCTCCCAACCGCGAGAGAGGGGAGCAAAGATGGCTAATGGCTTAATGGCGCGCGTCCTGGCCGAGATCGGCGGCGGGGGCGAACTGGGCCAGGAAGTCGTCGACCTCCTCCTGTGAGAAGCCACGGCTCCGCAGGTCGCTGCGCGTGGCGTCGTCGGACGCCGGGACGTAGGACACCAACGCCGGCGCCGGCACGCCATCCGCCTCGACGGGGTGCAGAGTGTACGTCCCGGCGGCGGCGGGGATCAGCAACGAGGAGTACGGCGCCAGGTCGACGCGATCCGGGGAGTCGCCCACGGAGACCCGCAGCGGCCGGTCCAGCGCGCAGACCGCCACCGGACTCTCGTGGGTGCTGAGCGGGCCGGCCGCCGCGGCCTCGACCAGTTCTTCGCAGAAGTAGTGACCGGCGATGAGCATGGTACGGCCGCTGCCCGGCGCGGTCAGGGTGCGTATCGTGCCGCCAGTGATGCGGTGGTAGTCAAGCACCTGCTTTGCCCGGTCCACGTGCAACTCGCGCGCCTTGCCGGCGGCGTCGCGGCGATTCCAGTCGTAGATGCGGTAGGTCGTGTCGCTGGTCTGCTGCAGCTCGTAGACGATGATGCCGGCGCCAATAGCGTGGACCATGCCGGCGGGGATGTAAACGATGTCGCCCGCCTGGACCGGGAGCGGGCGCAGCATCCCGTCGAGCTTGCCCTCGGCGACCAGCGCGGCGTACTCGTCGGGGCCGCTGTCCCGATTGAAGCCGTAGGTCAGGGTGGCGTCGGATGCGGCGTGGATCACGTACCAGCACTCCGTCTTGCCGTAGGGCTGGTGCTCGACGGCGCGCGCGAACCGGTCGTCGGGGTGGACCTGCACCGACAGCGTTTGCGTGGCGTCGATCAGCTTGGTCAGCAGCGGGAACAGCTCGTCGGGCGAGACGTGGCCGGTCAGGTCGCGCCCCAACGCGCGGCGCAGGTCGCCGATGGTCCGCCCGGCATAGGCGCCGTTCTCCACGGTATTCTCTTCATAGACCTCCCACGACTCGCCGATTGGCCGGTCGTGGGGCGCGTCTTTCCCAAGGCGGTCTGCCAGGTCATGGCCGCCCCAAATCCGCTCGACGTAGCGAGGGCGGATCAGCATCGGGTACAGGTCGCTCATCGGCGTCATCTCCTTATGAGTGGCTAGTGGCTAGTGGCTAGTGGCTAGTGGCTAGTGGCTAGTGGCTAGTGGCTAGTGGCTAGTGGCTAGTGGCTAGTGGCTAGTGGCTAGTGGCTAGTGGCTAGTGAGGTTACCTATGCTTTGGTAAATCGGTTTGTTTGTGATCGAGGATATGAAAGATACGAGTAGAACCGGGCTCTTGTCTGTGCGTCCCATCGCCACGTCATGTTGTGATTGTACTGCCTGACGGCACGTCCCTGATGCCCGGGCGACGCGACGGCCTGATGGTGGAGCAGCGACCCTCTATCTGCTCGTCCGAGCCATGGGGCATGAGGCTCGGGAGCGAATGCTATCCACCTCGCTGGGCGCGCAACGCCTATGACCTGTGAAGGGCGCCAAACCGATGACTCGCCCGAGCAGTCGCACTCGCTTATTCGGGTGAAACCGTCCCCGATGCCGCGTCGGCGCCATGGTGGTCGGCCGCGATGTCCCGCCTCACGCGCTCGACGGCTTTGCGGGCGCCCAGGCGATCGAAGATAGCCAGCGCCGCCTGTAGGCGCTCCCGCGCAACCGTGTCGGCTGGACCCTTGTGGGCGTGCAACAGACCGGAGAGGTGCAGCAAGCGGGCTTCACCGTAGGGGAAGGGCATGCCGCGCGCCAGGACCAAGCCCTCCTCGATCAACCCCGCCGCGTCGTCCCAGCGTTGACCGCGCATAGCCACCAGCGCATGGACCCGCAGCGCCTCACTCAAGGTGACGTTCTGCCCGCTCGCGCGGGCGCGCTCGACGGCCTGCCGCGCCGTCTGCTCGGCTCTAGCGATGTCGCCGTCGTCGAGGTAGGCCCAGGCCAGGATCGGAAGCATACCCTCCACGTCGTGCTCTTGCGTGCCGTCACGGTCGAGCAGGGGCGCGAGACGGGTAATGGCGGCGGCGGAGCGGCCGAGCATGATGTCGAGTTCGGCCAGTGTGCCGTGGGCCAGGCGCAGCGCCTGCACATCGTTGCTGCGCTCCGCGACGGTCACGCACTCCCGTAGGAGGCGGCCTGCCTCGTCCCAGGAGCCCTCGGCCAGGCACAGTGCGCCGAGCTGGAGCAGCGGATAGGCCGTGCCCCAGGCGCCGCCGACCTGGCGGCCAATGGCCACGGCTCGCTCGTCGTCGTCGCGCGCCCCCATCCAATCGCCCAGGAAGAAGGAGATCAAGCCGCGGCCGCCGATGGTGACCGCGATCAGCATTGGGTTGCCCTGCCGCTCGGCCACGGTGCAGGCGCGCTCCGTGTAGGGCCTGCTGGCCAGGAAGCGGCCGCCCATGCGGTAGACGACGGCAACGTTGTACAGCGCCCAGCACAGCACGTAGAGATGCTCCGCGCGCTCGGCCAGCGGGATCGCTTCCTCCAGCGACCGCAACCCCTCCCCGATGTGTCCAATCTTGAGGAGGGCCAGCCCCTGGCCGAATAGGGCCTCGGCCAGCGCGCGCTCGTCGCCTATCGCTCGCGCCACCTCCTCGGCTCGCCTGTCGGCGTCCAGCAACTCGGCATAGCGGCCGCTGACGAAGTATAGATGCCCTAGCGCCACGAGGAGCGCCGCCAGGCCAGGGGAAGGGGGTGCGTCGGAGAGCCCGTCGGCCAGGGGCCGCAGCACGGCCACGCCCTGCTCCGGCGTCCCCCGGTCGGCATGGACCTGCCCGAGGGTGGCCGTCACGCGCGCCACGTCATCGGGGTCGCCCGCCGCGCGGTACATCTCCACCGCCCTCTCCAGAATGGCCACCGCCTCGTCGTACTGTGCCCACGTCGACAGCGCCGCGGCCAGCCGCTCGCGGCCACGCGCGCCCTCTTGGACCGATCCCAGCCCGTCGGCGCGCTCGATCCACTGGCCATAGTAGGTGAGCGCCGCATCGTGAGCCGCGCGCGCCGCGGCCCCGTCGCCCGCCCGCTCCAGGTACAGCAGCGCCTTGTGTTGCGCGGCGCTCCGACTGTAGTGGTAGGCCAACCGCTCGATCCGCCGTTCCGCCGCCCCCTCCGCCAGGAGTTCGTCCCCCTCCAGCGCCTCGGCCACGCGCCGGTGCAGCGCCATGCGTCGCGCCGGCCCCAGGTCGGCCTCGACCACCTCACGGATCACGTCGTGGGCAAACCAATAGCCGCCCGGCCCTGGCTGTTCGACCAGGAGGCGCGCATGGCCGGCGGCGTCGAGCGCGGCGGAGACGTCGCCCTCGGGGTGCGCGGTCGTCGCCAACAGCAGCGGGATCTGCACGGCCCGGCCGATGACCGCCGCCACGGCAAGGACATCCCGCGCCGCCGGCTCCAGGGCGATGACGCGCTGGCGGACGCTCTGCGCCAGGGTCCAGGGGATCGTCGCCTCGCCGCTGCCGGTCTCGACCGTCAGGCGCAGGCCCTGGGCGCAGCTCATCACAAAGAACGGCACGCCGGCCGCGCGCTCCATCGTGCGCCTTCGTAGCTCCGGCTCGACGGCCCCCACGTCGCCCAGGGCACTATCGAAGAGGGCAGCGGCGGCGGCTATAGCGAGGGGCGCCAGCGCATGGCGCACGACCAGGCCGGCGTGCGACAGGTCGGCCAGCACGAGGGAGAGGGGGTGTTGCGGCGACAGCTCGGTATCGCGGTAGGCCGCCACCACGCGCAGAGGAGTGGCGGCGGCGGAAGGCGCCAACGAGGCCAGCACGTCGAGGGCGTCGCCGTCGGCCCACTGCAGATCGTCGAGCAGCAACAAGGTCCCCGCCGGGCCGGCCACGTTGGCCAGGAACCGGGCCACGGCGTCGCGGATCAGGCGACGCTCCTGCGCGGGCGGCAGCGTCCAGGACGGCAACGGCTCGATGGGCGCCGACGCCAGCTCGGGCAGCAGACGGACCAACCAGGCGCAACCGCGCAGGTCGGCGCGTTGGCGCGACGGCGTTTGACGGTCGATATGCGCTTTGAGCGCCCCCAACAGCGGGGCATAGGGGTCGTGGTCTCCGCGGCGCTGACAGCCGCCCTGAAGCACGGCCATCCTGGCCGGCGCCGCCAGGCTGCACGCCTCGTCCAGCAGGCGCGACTTACCGATCCCTGGCTCACCGGCCACCAGCAGCACGGGCGGCCCATCGCCAGCCAAGTGGCGCTGTAGCAGCGCGACCTCGCGCTCGCGGCCCACCAGCGGAGGGACGTCCTTGAGCCGAACGGACGGCTCGGCCGGACCGCGCGCCGAGCGGCGCGCTGCTACCTCGAACGCGGCACGGTCAGACGCCAAGAGCCCGAGCGCCGCGGCGAGGAGGGCCACGGTGTCCTTGCGGGGCCAGCGGTTGATGCCCTGTTCCAGGGCGCTAACCGCCCGCACGCTGATGCGCGCCCGCTCGGCCAGTTCCTCCTGCGTCAGTCCGGCTTCCTGCCGGTAGCGTTTGAGCAACGCCGCGAACGTTGCTTGCATCCCCGCGGCCATGACGCGTTCCTGTTCCCGCACGGGGGCGTGCGGCGCCTGCAACACCAAGCGCGGTTGCGCTACGGATCACGATCAGGATAACACGGCGCGCCGCAATTCTGCTAGTGACTCTGGTAGTTATGCGTGGTCTTCGCTGCCCAAAAAGAGCAGACTGGTGCACAGGATGGCGCGTAGGGACGAGGGACGGCGTCCGGCGCGCCCAGGGGAGAACCGCATGATGCCCACGATTCTTTTCGCGTTGCCCATCAAACCCGGTCAGGCCGCGGCGACCCGCGCTTTCATCCACGAGTGCATCGGCCCCCGTTGCGCCGCCTATGACGCGTCGAAATACGAGCGGGGTATCCGGTCCGAGAGTTGGTACCTACAGCACACCCCGGCCGGCGACCTCTTCACGTGCTACGCCGAGGGGCCGGACCTGCAAACAGGCTTCGGGGCATTGATCGCCTCGCGCCAGCCCTTCGATCTGTGGTTTAAGCACAATCTGCTCGTCCTGACAGGCATCGACCTCAACGCGGGCCCGCCGCCGGCAGCAATGATCGCCGAGACATTGGCCGAGTACAAAGGCGCGTGCTCCGCGGGCGAGCCACTGTAGCGGTGAGGATATGTGACTGGTCCCTGGTCCCTGGCACACCAACCGGTAGGAGATAGAGATAGAAATGGTGGTGACAGACGTCGACAGAGACACGACCGCGCTCGTGCCCACGGATTTCACAGAGGGGCGCGAACAGGCCACGGAGCCCATCACTGACCGGGCCGTCAGGCTGGCCGGGTTCGCCCCGCGCGACCGGCAGGTAGATGACGACAACTATGCCCTGTTCGAGCGCGCGATCGCGCGCCGGGACGACGCCGCGTGGGCGGACATCTACGCGCGCTACGGCGACCTCGTGCGCCGCTGGCTCGGCTTCGGCTGGGACAACGCCGACGAGGGGGTGGCGACGACGTTTGTCCGCTTCTGGCATGCCATGGACGCGGAGAAGCTCGCGCGCTTCACCTCCGTGGCCGCCGTGCTGCGGTACCTCAAGTTGTGCGCCCAGACGACCCGGCTCGACCATGTCCGCGCAACCTACCATCGCGCGTGCGAAGAGCCCCTGGATGACACGACGTCTGTCACAGCCGCGCCGGGCGTGCTCGAAGAGACGGTCCTGAGCCGGGCCGACCGATTGGCGTTCTGGGACGCGGTGCAAGCCTGCCTCACCGACCGACGTGAGCGCGAGGTCATCTATCTCTCCTACGTGCGGGGCCTGTGCCCGCGCGAGATCTACGCGCGCCACGCCGAGCGGTTCCCCTGCATACAAGACGTTTACCGCATCAAGCGCGGCGCCCTCAACCGCCTGCGCCACGCACCCAATGGACTGCTAGCGGCTAGTGGCTAGTGGCTAGTGGCTAGTGGCTAGTGGCTAGTGGCTAGTGGCTAGTGGCTAGTGGCTAGTGGCTAGTGGCTAGTGGCTAGTAGACCTCACTCGTCACTAGCCACTAGCCACTAATCACTCGTCACTCGTCATTCCAGGCGCGCCGGTACGGGCGCTGCCTACCGTCGCCACCGTGACGCAGACCAGCGCGAGCAGTCCGCGCGCGCCGAGCGCCTCGCGGAGGACGACGAAGCCGACCAGCGCCGCCACGACCGGCTCGACGCTCATCAGCACGCCAAAGACGCGGGCCGGCAATCTCTTGAGCGCCGCGTGCTCCAGGGAAAAGGGGATGACGGTGGAGAGCAGCGCGACCGCGGCGCCGGGCGCCAAAAACTGGGGTGAGAATAGCCGTACCCCCGCGCCGGCCACGCCCAGTGGCAGAGCGGTTACGGCCGCCACCGCCAGGGCCAGGGTTAGCCCGTCGCTACCGCGAAAGGCACGGCCGACGCGGACGTTGAGCAGGATGTACGCCGCCCAGCCGCCGCCGGCCAGTAAGGCCAGCAGCGCCCCGAGCGGGTCGATCACCGCGCCGCCGACGGGGGCGAGCAAGACGATGCCGCCCGCGGCCAGGACCGCCCAGACAGTATCCAACCGGCGCCGTGATCCGGCGATGGCCACGCCGAGCGGGCCGACGAACTCGAGCGTGACGGCGGCGCCCAGCGGGATACGGGCGATGGCCGCGTAGAACGCGGTGTTCATCACGGCAATGGCCACTCCGAAGAACACGGCGGCGCCATAGTCGGCGCGCCGATAGCCGCGCAGGCGCGGCCGTCCCGCGATCAGCAGGGCCAGAGCCGCGAACCCGATGCGCAGGAAGACGGTCCCGCTCGAGCCGAGCGCGGGGAAAAGCGTCTTGGCCACCGCGGCGCCGATCTGTACCGAGATGATGGCGAGGAACACCAACAACGTGGGCGGAACCGCGCCGGTGAGCTCACGCGGGCGCTCTCCGGCCGTCCCTGTCCCCGCGATCACGTCGATCATGCCGCTCTCCTCTCCCTGCCCTGAGGGTAGTCTGGCGCCTCGGAAGCGCCCAAGGCTACCAGCCGCGCGGCTTCGGCGGGCACGTCGGCCACGTGCAGATCGAGAGTGTGGACGTGGTCAGAGCGGCCCACAACCGCTCGGGAGTGGTGTGGACATAGGTTGTGTGCCTGTACGTTGGCTTCATTCAGTGCTACCGTCCGTTCTGGCGCTCATCGCTCAAGGCAGTGGATCCGCGAACACCTCATCGACGGCAAGGGTGAAGCCGGGCACGACATCCTCCCCTCTCAGCGCGTCGCCCATAGTCAGCGTCATGGCGGGGCGCTCCGTCCCACCGGCGCGCCACACGTCGATCTCTTCCCGCTCGGGCCACACGATCCATGCCAGGCGCGTCCCACCTTCCAGGTAAGTGACGGCCTTGGCGTCCATGTCGTCCTGCGTCTGACCAGGCGATGCGGCCTCCGCGGCAAGGTCAGGGGCCAAGGGGATAGGCTTGTTGCGGTCGGAGATGAGCGCACGACGCGCGGCAACGTAGTAGCCCGCATCGGGCAGCAGCCCTGAACAGCTACTCGTCATGGTCCGCGTCCACGGGCGAGAGGAGATCCGCTTCGCTCCGCGCCTCTAGAGCGCGGTCGAAACACACGAGCAATTGGTCTTCGCGAGTCATCACCCGGATAGCCTGCTCCAGGGTGGGTGAGACGTCCCCAAGGCGTGCCCGTGCGAGGCGCAAGATCGCCTCACGCAGCGCCAATACGCGCCCCTCCTCGCGCCCCTCCTCGCGCCCCTCCTCGCGCCCCTCCTCGCGCCCCTGCAAGAGTAACCGATCCGCCCATGTCAGTTCCGTCGCTTCCAATGTCCTGTCCCCCTGTTGCTGTAATTGTACCTGCAAGGCGCCGCGTTCCTCGTCGCTCAGTGGCAAGTAGGTAGCGATGAGATTGACCAGCAGGAAAGCGCGCGCGTCGTCCACCTGCCCTGCGTCCACGGCCTCGCGCACCCTGCGCAGGCTGGCCAGGTGCAAGGCAACCTGGTTTTCCCGCCCCGACGGCAGGCGCATCACGCTGGCAAGCGCAGCTCCCAGGATATTCCCCGCCTGCACGTAGTCGGCCGCTTCCAGCAGCGGCAGGCTAATCTGCAGGTAGCGGAAAGTGAGGTAGGTGCGCCCGAACACGGTCTCCGTGTACTCCTCCAAAACGATGCCCTCCCGTCCAGCGTAGAGCACTATGGCCACGGGAATGACGGGCAGACCCCGACCTTCGGCAGCATGTAGAATAGGGGACAAGGTGATGTCAGCCAAACAGTCGCGTGCGCCATATCCTTGTAACGGGAGAGTCGAGGTAATGCCATGGCCTGGGTAAGAAAGGGAATGCGCACAATAACGGAGGAGGGTGCGACGTGCATATCATCGTAACGGACGACGACGATGGGCTGAGCCGCGCGGCGGCCGATCTGGTGGCGCGGGTCGTGGCGGCGACGCCCGACGCAGCGATCGTGCTGGCGACGGGCGCGACGCCGATGGGCCTGTACGCGGAGTTGGCCGCGCGCTATAGGGACGGCCTGTTCGACCCGTCGCGCCTGCGCCCCTTTCAGCTCGACGCCTATCTGGGCCTCGGCCCCGACGACGACCGCTCGCTCTATCGCTGGATGAAGACCGCGGTGCTCGACCCGCTCGACATCGCCGCGGACCGCGTGGCGCGCCTGCCTGGCGACGCGCCCGACCCGGATGCTGCCTGCCGCGCCTACAACGAGGCGGTGCGGGCTGCCGGCGGCTTCGACCTCTCCGTGCTCGGACTCGGACCCAACGGCCACCTCGGCTTCAACGAGCCGCCCGTCGCGCCGGACGCGCCCACGCGCGCGGTGTCACTGACCGAGGAGAGCGTGGAGAGCAACGCGCGCTACTGGGGGTGCCGCGAGCGCGTGCCGCGCCGCGCCCTCACCGCCGGCATGGATGTGCTGCTGGCGGCGCGCGCGACGCTGCTGCTCGTCTCGGGGACGCACAAGCGTGAGATCCTGCACCGGATTGTCGACGGCCCGGTCAGCCCCGCGGCGCCCGCCTCCTACCTGCAACGCGCGCCAGACGTCACCGTCATCGCCGATCGGGCGGCATGGGGGAGCGACGCGGACGCGGTAAGCGCGGGGTAGGACGGATTGGCGGGATGGCGCGCCGCCCTCGACGGTTATCTGTCCGTTTGCACGTCGGTTATACCTTCGGCCAGCACAAGGTCCTCTTCGAGCCGCGGCGCACCATCGTGGTCGAGGAACGGCCGTGGTCGAGGAACGGCGCACACGACCAGGAGATGGTGTCGCCGAACGTGAGGGGGGAAGGGGCCGCATGATGGTGATTGTGTGGCCGTCACCACCTGGTCGAGCTTGAGGGTAGATGACCGCGATGCTCCAGTACGTGTGGAACATGACTTGCCCAACCGTGTCCTTGTTCGTCACATTTCTACGCGCGAAGGAGACTGACATGACCACATCCACGACCGACACGCAGATGGTCCGCTTCCTGTTCGATCCCGGCTGCCCCTGGATCTGGCGCATCTCGCAATGGATCCGCGACGTACGGCGCCAGGAACCGCTCGATGTTCGCTGGGAGTTGTACTCCCTCGAATACGTGAACAGGGCGAACGCGGACAATCCCTACCTGCCCATGCTGCGCCGGATGCGTCCCGCCCTGCGCCTGCTCGAGCTTGCGCGCCGTCGCGCGGGGAACGCCGCCGTCGACCGGCTCTACCTGGCCCTCGGGACAGCGCACCACGAGCGTGGCGAGGACCTGGGCGATGTCGCGGTGCTGCGCCGCGCGACGGAGGAGTCCGAGATCGAGCAGGCTCTTCTGACGGCCGCTCTGAAGGACACAGCGCTGGATGACGAGTTGGAGCAACAGTACGCGGAGATCGAGCAGACTGGCGCCATCGGCGTTCCCACCCTGTTTATCGGCGACGCCGCGCCTCTTACGGGCCGGTCATCGATCCCGTCCCTGGCGGTAAGGACGTGCGAGGACTGTGGGACGACGTGCTGCACTTGAGCCAGCGCCCCTTCTTCTATGAACTGAAGCGGTCGAGGTAGTAGAGGTAGAGGAGACCCGCGCATGAATGCTTTCACAAAAGCCACGGTAGCCGGCGTCGTTGGCGCCGGCGCCACGACAGTGTTGCACGAGTTGACGCGACGGCTCACGCCGAACGCGCCGCGGGTCGATCTGCTCGGGATGCAGGCGCTAGCGGGCCTGCTGCGGGCCGCCGGGGTCGATCCTCCAACCGGCGGCGCCCTCTACAACCTGACCCTGGCGGGGGATCTCATCTCTAACACCGCTTACTTCGGCCTGGCCGGCGCCGGGCCGCGCGACAGGACCGTAGCGATTGGGGTAGGGCTGGGCGTGGCCGCCGGCCTGGGCGCGGTCTACCTGCCCCCGCACCTCGGTTTAAGCCGGCTGCCAACCGAGCGCACGGGCCGGACGGCGGCGCTGACCGTCGCCCTCTACACCGCGGGGGGCGCCGCTGCTGGCATGGTATATCGGGCGCTGCCCGACTAGAGGAGAATGCTTGTGTCTGCTATGCCAACGCCCACGCCTATGCCCTCGATCCCACCGCTCAATGCCGATGCCGCCGATGTCGCCTGGCGGCCCACGCCGGACTACATCGAGCGCAGCCGCCTGCGCCGCTTCATGCGCGAGGTGGGCGTCGGCGCGTACGACGCGTTGCTGGCCTGGGCCGCGGCCGACCCGGCGCGCTTCTGGGATGCGACGGTGCGCGACCTTGACCTCCAGTTCTACCAGCCCTACACGCAGACGCTCGACCTCTCGGACGGCCTGCCCTGGGCGCGCTGGTTCGTGGGCGGGCTTTACAACTACGCCCACGACGCCGTGGACAAACGCGCCGCCGGCCCCGACGCCGCGCGCATCGCCGTGGACTGGGAGGGCGAGGAGGGCGCCGCGCGCGCGCTCACCTACGCCGAACTCCACGCCGCGTCTAACCGCATGGCTCACCTGCTAGGGGCCCAGGGCGTGGGGCCGGGCGACCGCGTCGGCATCTTCATGCCCATGATCCCCGAGACCGTGCTGACCGTGCTGGCCGTGGCCAAGCTCGGCGCGGTCTACGTGCCCATCTTCTCGGGCTACGGCGCGCCCTCGGTCGCCGCGCGCCTGTCCGACTGCGACGCCAAAGTGCTGGTGACGGCCGACGGCTCCTATCGCCGCGGCCGCCCCATCGATATGAAGCGCGTGGCCGACGAGGCCGTGGCCGGGGCGCCCAGCGTGGAGCGCGTGGTGGTGGTGCGCCGCACCGGGCAGGACGTGGCCTGGACGCCGGGGCGCGACCTGTGGTGGCACGAGGCGGTCGCCGGGCAGCCGGCAGAGTTCGAGACCCGCCGTACCGCGCCCGAGGATCCCTACATGATCATCTACACCTCGGGCACTACCGGCCGCCCCAAGGGCGCGGTGCACGTGCACGCCGGCTTCCCGGTCAAAGGCGCGCAGGATCTGGCGCACTGCTTCGACGTGCAGGCGGACGACACGCTGCTCTGGTACACCGACCTCGGCTGGATGATGGGTCCCTGGGCCATCAGCGGCGCCCTGATGCTCGGCGCCACGCTGATGCTCTACGACGGCACGCCTGACTACCCCGGTCCCGACCGCCTGTGGGACGTGGCGGCACGCCACGGCGTGACCGTGCTGGGCGTGGCCCCCACGGCGGTGCGCGCGCTCAAGGCCCACGGCGACGAACCGGCCCAGAGGCACGACCTCTCGCGCCTGCGCGTCTTTGGCTCGACGGGAGAGCCCTGGGACCCCGAGACCTGGCGCTGGCTCTTCGCCACGGTGGGCAGGTCACGCTGCCCCATCGTCAACTACTCCGGCGGCACCGAGATCTCGGGCGGCATCGTCGGCTGCACCACCATCACCCCGCTCAAGCCCTGCTGCTTCGCCGGTCCCGTGCCGGGCATGGCCGCCGACGTGGTCGACGACGCGGGCCGCCCGGTGCGCGGGCAGGTCGGCGAGCTGGTCATCCGGGGGCCGTGGCCGGGCATGACGCGCGGCTTCTGGCGCGACCCCGAGCGCTACCTGGAGAGCTACTGGTCGCGCCTGCCGCATACCTGGGTGCACGGCGACTGGGCCGAGATCGACGCCGACGGCTTCTGGTACATCCGTGGCCGCTCCGACGACACCATCAAAGTGGCGGGCAAGCGCGTGGGGCCGGCCGAGGTGGAATCTGCCGTGCTGGGCCATCCAGCGGTGGTGGCCGCGGCGGCGGTGGGTGTGCCGCACGAGGTCAAGGGCGAGACGGTGGTGGCCTTTGTCGTCGTCCGTCCGGGGACAGACGAGAGCGAGGAGCTGCGCGCCGAGCTGGTGAGCGCCGTGACGGCGGTGCTGGGCAAGTCCCTGCGGCCCAAGCGTATCCACTTCGTGGGCGACCTGCCCCGCACGCGCAACGGCAAAATCCTGCGCCGCGTCATCCGCGCCCGCTACCTCGACCGCCCCCTGGGCGACCTCAGCGCCCTGGAGAACCCCGCCGCCGTCGACGAGATCGCCCAGGCGCGGTAGGCGGTAGGCGGTAGGCTACGGCTGCTCAGGCGGCCCGCGGCGAGGGTCCGGCAAAGCGTCAAGCATGCGTCGGATAGCAAACCACGATACCCACGATACCCACGATATCCACGACCTCTCCGAGACAGCTTGTCGGTGCTGGACACGGTAGGTCATCGGCGATAGAGATAATCCGGATCGATCAGGACGATGCGGTTCTCCGCGACAGCGGCCTCCTCTACAAGGTCGGGATGGAAACCGCCGCGTGAGAAGCATAATCGCCAGGGATTGAGGATGGGATTGAGGTCTTTTTGTGCCATGGCAAGCCCATGGCGGAGCCCTCCGAGGTCGCGCATATCCATCGGTGCATTCGTCCACTTACACTCACCGACAATAACGGCTTCTCTCTGGATGGAGAGGGCCACGACATCGATCTCGTCCTGTTTGTCTTTGGGGCCTCCCCACCACGATCCAATCTCAGCGATGTCCTGGTCTATCGGCAGTTGTGCTCGGCCCACCGCGCGCCACAGCCAGTCGCGACAGACTCCCTCGAACACGTACTGAGATATGAAGAGATCGATCTCTTGCTGGATGCGCGATAGAGCCGCATCGGCTTGTCCGCGCCTGATCATGTTGCGGTAGCTGTCTATGAACCGGTACCAGAATGCCAGAAAAGGGTCCGAGATGTAGTAATGCGCCGGGGACCGTGTGTCCGATCTCGACGTTAGCGCATTCACTCGGGCAACAACGCCAATGTCGACAAGTCTACCGAGTTGGGCATGGTTCATTTTGCGCCTGGGAATATGGTGACAGTTCGCGCGACGTACATCGAAAATTAGCGCGCCGTTCCTGTGTGGATGCCGCTTCAGCCACGCCTGAACTGTCGCCATGTTTCTGAACCATGCCCCGAGTTGTGCTGAAATGTCGGTTGCGCTGTTGCGGCCGACGGCTTTCGCAATGTCTCCGGGGGTGTGTTGTCCCATCGCGATGACGCGAACGAGCGACGTATACACCCGATCCGCGCGCAGGTCGGTGAAGCGCAGCCAATCCGGCTCCACAAATAATCTGCCGTCGGGATCGAGGAGCGTTTGACGGACATTTTCCCATAAATCCAAGGAGGGATCTACGTCGCGTAAATGGCGAGGCAGGCCGCCCCAGATAGCAAAGGCCCTGACCTTATCGACGGCGGAGAAGTGCGGATAGAAGTCCGCCGCATGCACGCAATCGAGGGGCGCAATGTCGATCTGCCGCGTGCGCCTATTTTGTAGCGGTCCGTGCCCGTCGAGGGTGTGCTCATGCATCCATGACACATGCGAGCCGACAAGGAACACCTTCAGGTTGGGAGTCGATTGATGCACCGTATCCCACCACTTTTGTAAAATCGTCTCCACGCCCGGTTCTGCCTGAGCGAGATAAGGAAACTCGTCGATGACGAACGCAAAAACGCTTGTTGTGAGTTATTTCGCCCCATTTCGTGACCGAAAGTGACGTTTATGACGCTTCTGACACGCAAAGCGCCTGTCGTTTACCACGGCAAGTACGTTATTCGAACGCATGACCCAGACCGACGACCATACATCATCTCTTTTCGGGCCAAACAGGCTTGTCGAGGCCAAAATCAGCCAATTTAATTCACAACAAGCGTAAAAGGGTCGTCTTTGTCGCGGCGCGCCAGGGCGACGACGGCGGCGAGCACGGCGGAGAAAGAGTCCAACTGCCCAATGATGGCGCGTCCACCCGCAACCCTGTTCAATTCTTGGGTCAGGTCAACCAGTTGTTGCTGCATCAGTTGGGCGGTCGCCTGATAGTAAAAGCCGCGAGGCGGGATGGCGCGGACAAGCAACTCACTCTTGCCGACGCCGCGCCGGCCAAACATGACGACCAACTCCGCCCGATCCGAACGGAGCGCGTTGTGTATCGTGCGTAGTTCCGACGAGCGGTTGTAGAAACCGTTACTGTGCCTATCTCGCATGTTCCTCTACTCCTATAATCGTGTTTCTTATAATCATAATTATAAGGTATGTGATTATAAAATACGCAACGAGGAGAGCTATCGTGGATACCGCCGCTAGCTAAGTCATGACTGCGCGCGCTGCGGAGGTGGGGCAGGTCGTGTGGCGCGCGGCGCGGCGGCGCGGCCGGATAATCGGGCGCTACTCCGCCTCGGGTCGTGAGACCTTGTCGCATATATCCGACCGCCGTTGTCGAATTTAAGGGTGCTATGGTACGCTGGGGAAAGGTAGTGCTCTCCGACGACCCTATGCCGGCATGGGATAGGGTCGCGGCGAGCAGCGACGACAACGTATGGCAGAACAAGTGGAAGGACACGAGATGGCCGCGGACTATGTTCATCCCGAGGTGCTGGTGACGACCGAGTGGGTCGCCGCACATCTAAGCGATCCCAAGGTGCGCATCGTCGAATCCGACGAGGACGTGCTGCTCTACGAGTTCGGGCACATCCCCGGCGCTGTCAAGCTCGACTGGCACACCGACGAGCAGGACCAGGTGCGCCGCGACTTCGTCGACCGGGCCGGCTTCGAGCGCCTGGCCTCCAGCCGCGGCATCGCCAACGACACCACCGTCGTCTTCTATGGCGACAAGAATAACTGGTACGCCACCTACACCTTCTGGCTCTTCAAATACTACGGGCACGGGGACGCGCGCATTATGGACGGCGGCCGCGCCAAGTGGGAGGCCGAGAAGCGCCAGTTGGTGCGTGATGTCCCGAGCTACCCGGCCGCCGCCTACACGGCCCAGGCGCCCGACAACTCCATTCGCGCCTTCCGCGACGAGGTGCTCCAGCACTACGTGCTAGGCGGCAACGGCGCCACGGCGCTGGTGGACGTGCGCTCGCCCGCCGAGTATAAGGGCGAGCTGTTCGCTATGGCCGGTTACGAGCAGGAGGGCGCCCAGCGCAAGGGGCACATCGCCGGCGCGCGCAGCATCCCCTGGGCCAAGGCCGCGAATCCCGACGGCACCTTCAAGAGCGCGGAGGAGTTGCGCGCCCTGTACGAGGGCGAGGGCGTGACCCCCGACAAGGACGTGGTGGCCTATTGCCGCATCGGCGAGCGCAGCAGCCACACCTGGTTCGTGCTGACGCAGCTGCTGGGCTACGCCAACGTCAAGAACTACGACGGCTCCTGGACCGAGTGGGGCAGCCTCGTCGGCGTCCCGGTCGCCGTCGGCGAGGAACCCGGCAGCGCCACGTAAACGGGAGCAGGGTCTTTTCATTCTCGATCTCGAGGTGGCTGGGGGCGGATGGATGTAGCGGGTACGCTATACTAAATAGAGCGTGCGGGTCGGGCGGGAGGGTTCCCGCCCGACCCGCTATAGTGGCGACAGATGCGGATAGAGTGTGGGGGTACCGATAGTCATGGACCGTCAGGAATACATCGAGACGCTGCTCGACCACTACGAGAACCCGCGCAACCGGCGCGCAATCGACAATGCTCAGATTGACTACTCCGGCGGCAATCCTGGCTGCGGCGACATCGTCCACATGTTTGCCAGCGTGGATGAGCACAGGCGCATCACCGATGTGGCGTTCGAGGGCGAGGGCTGCACCATCAGTCAGGCCGCCGCCTCGATCATCACCGAGATGGTACAGGGCAAGACGCTGGACGAGTTGGACGAGATGAACTACCAGACTCTCGTCGAGGAACTCGGTAGCGAGGTCGTGGCCCCGCGCATCAAGTGCGCCGTGCTGGCGCTCGGCACGCTCAAGGCCGGCGCCAATGACTACCAGCGCAAGCAACAGCAGCAGGCGCTGGCGACCGGCGCCTGAGCGTCGCCCTTGCGGCCCTTGTCAGCGTGGCGGCAGAACAAGCAGGGTACGCCATCCTGATGGCAGCGGTCGGACAGCAGGCGAAAACGCATATCCTCGCATGGCGCCGGCGCCGTCCGCGCCAGAGAGCCGCAGCCCTGCGTGGCCTGCTCACGCTTGAAGGGGAACGATGACGGTGATGGCGCGGCTGTGGTCCCTGACGAGGCGCTACGCCCGGTTGTAGGCTTATCTCGCGCGCCGCTCGATGATGGCGCAACTGGCCCTACCCCGGCGACTTCCTGATGGGCCTGACGAATGCCTCTGAGCAAACATCGGCTTCCCTATCTGAACAAGGAGGCGCACATGAGACTGCTCGTCGTCTTGGTCCTCGGTCTGATCCCGACCATTGTTGTCAGTATGCCGGTAGGGATAGCAGGCATCTCACCTACACCTTCGCGGGATGGTGTGACCGTAGTCCCCCCGTGCGCCGCGTCGCACCTGCGGGCAGAAGCTGAGTGGGTTGGCGCGATGACACATCTGTATGGGGTCGTCATTTTCACGAATCGATCGACGGCCAGGTGCGCCCTGCGGGGACAGCCAACGGTACGCATCGTCGATGGCCTGGGTCGTCCCTTGCCCGTGCGTGATATGCCCGTGGTTGGCTCGTGGGAGCAGCGGCCGCTTCAAGGGGTGTCACCCGACGATTGGCGGCGCGGGGTACTGCGACCAGGACGGAGGGCGTTCGCCGCCATCGAGTGGTCCAACTGGTGCGGTCACGCTGTTCGCGCTCCTCTCACTCCGTCCGTCATCCTGCCTGGAACAGGGCAAGAGCTTCGGGTGCGCACGCTCCCTTCGATAGGTACGCCAGAGTGTGTCGTGCCCTCGAAACCATCCGTCCTACAGGTATCGACCATTGACTTGGCCCCCGCGACCGGTGTCCCGCCCTTGCTCTAGGCATTGCCTCTCGTTTAGCTGATATCTGCGTATACTCCGGGTATGAAGCGCAAGCGTCTTGTTCCTGTTGTTGCCGCAACGCTGTTGGTGCTGCTCTTCTTAAGTATCTGGATTGTCGTGCCGGCGCCGGGGGCGCCAATGATTAGCGTGCAGTTGAGCCAGTGCCCGCTCTTTACAAGCGAGCGCCGTATGCACGACGCAAGCTGTGCGACGCTCGTGATCGGTGGTGGCCATGGCATCTTCGTTAGCCGCCTTACATACCAGGTTAAGCGCGACCGGTCCGGCCACGTCCTGTTTGTGCGCCAGACGGACCGCAACGACGTGCTGGTGGGAGGGTTGTGGCACTCGGACGTGCCAATCATGTAGGCTTTGCGCCTCTTGAAGGGCATACGTTCCGCTAGACCATCGCTCTCACACGAGGGAGAAGCAGGTGAAGTCCAGGCGTCTTGTGACGCGGCGGCGCGTGCTGGTACCGCTCCTCGCTGCGATTGCGCTCGCTGCCGGCAGTTCCGCCTACACCGTGTTCTCGCCATCCGGTCTTATCAGCGCGACCATTCCGCTCGACGACTCGAACGTGCAATCGGCCGCCATCGACGAGACAACGGGCAAGGTATTTGTCGCACTCTCCTTGTCCTGGACCAATCCTGCTGTCCTGGTCGTCGATGTCCGGGCCGACCGCATCGAGCGCACGATCCGCACCACACCGGCCATGCCGCCGCAAGCAATCGCTCCGGTTATCGCACTCGATGCCCACGCGGAGCGCGTCTTCGTCCCACAGGACAGGGGCGGTCGCTGGAGCATCGGTCTGTTCGATGACCGCGACGGCCATGTCGTGGCGCGGGTCCCGATCGGGGGCGATCCCTATGCGCTCGCCGTCGACGAGCGGACGGGTCGCCTCGTGGCAACGGTCTCCGAAGACGCCAATAACCCGGCGCACGCGGTCCATGCTCTTGTCATCGACATCCGGCAGGCGCGCGTGGTGACCAATGTGCGCTTGGACACCGTATCCAACGAGATCCCGACACTGTCTGTTGACGACCACACTGGACAAGCCTACGCGCTCAGCGACGCCGGCATCGATGTCTTCCGCGAGATTGGTGTGCGTTCCGTGTCTCGCCTCCACATCGGCGCCACGCCGTCGAACCTCGTGATCGACACCCAGCAACACCTCGCCTTTGTTCCGGGCGATGCCAACATCCCGTACGTGCGCGCCATCGATCTGCGCACCGGACGCGAACGGTATCGCTTTGCCTGCCGGGCATTCCCCTCCAGCGACAGCGACGGTAGCGGCGCTATCGACGCTGTCGCTGGGCGCATCATCTATACCGATGTTGGGCTGTTGCCGTCCGAGCCGCTGATGGTGCGCGATGAAAAGACGGGACGACTGATCGCCAGGGTGCAGGTCGGGCCACACGCCCACGTGGTTGCGACCGACAGCGTCATGGGGCGTGTTTACGTCGCGACCCAGCGCGTGGACACTACCTATGGATCGCAGATCGGCGAAGCCGATTTCATGCCCGGCCCCGGTACGATCAGCGTACTCGACGCGCGCACCGGCCGCATCATGGGCGCCATTACCGTGGGATTCGGCCCGACGAGCGCCATCCTCGATCACCGCTCGCATAAGCTGTTCGTCTTCGATAGTGGTGGCTTGGTGGCGACAACGGATCCGTGGCCTTGGAGAGCACTCCCCGCCTGGCTGCGCGACCACATCCCGTTTGCACCGCCCCGTGAACGCGGTGGGTACGTTACAGGTGCGGACATCCGCGTGGTCGATACGTCGCGCTTCTAAGGGTAAGACATGTCGCCTCATCGCCCCTGATCAGCCGCACGGCTGTGGGAAAACGCCAGCGTAGGACGAAGACGCGCGCCGGGGCAGACCGCACGCGTGAGTTACGCGCTTGTGCGAAAGGGCTGACGCGCCATGTGCTACCGCCAGGCCAGTTCCGCCTGGTCACGTAGCGGCATGCAGACCGTGACCGTGTCGCCGTCCTGGCGCCACTGGCCCTCGTGCAGAACGGCTTGCTTGCCGGGCACGGGGTCAAGTGAGGTTCCGTCGAGCAGGAGTGTCTTCGCGTCGGGCGGGACCGGGATGGAGACGGTGAACTCGGGGCAGGCAAAGGGAGCGGTAGCTCGTAGCCGTCGTCCGTCGTCGCTCCCCTCGAAGCGGGTCGCTTCGCGGGCGGCGGCATACACCGCGAGCTCGCGCGCCGAGGTCCAGCGGATGCGCTCGCCCCAGACGCGATTGATGCGCTCGCAGAGCATGCCCAGCGCGTCGAGCCCGGCGCCCGTGCCGTTGGAGAACAAGGACTGCCAGTGGGTGTGGAAGGCCAGGGGGCTGCGGTGGGCGAACAGCTCGGCCAGGCGGCCGCCCGTACCATCGGCCGTGAGCAACACGTCGATCTCCTGCGGATTGCCGCGCTGGGTGGGCCAGGCGAAATCGTAGTTGCCCGTGGGGCTGCGGCGCGAGGCGGTCACAATGCTCACCAGCGCGGTCCCCGTCTCGGCGTCCAGGCGCATCACGCGCGGCGGGACCGTCGGAGAGTCCGAGTCGATGTGCAGGAAGTACCAGCCGACGCGCACGCCACAGACCTCGCGCAGCGCCGTGGCCATGGCGTCGGCATAGTCCTGCTCGACCTCCTTGCCGAAGGCCCAGGGCGAGGTGACGCCGTTCGGCTCCAGTCCAACGTTGCGCAGGATCTCCAGGGCGCGGGCAATATAGGGCGTCAGCGTGCGCGTGTTCTGATGCGCGGCCCAGACATCCTCGCGCTCGTCCAGCGGCCGCATCGTCGCCAGATCGAGCGCTTTATTGTGGGTCAGCATCTCGGGGCTGATGTCCCAGCGCGGCGCGATCCGCTCACGCACCAGGCGCAGGAAGCCCTGCATGTCCTCATCGGAGATGCCAGGCATGCCTTCGTCGATGCGCCCCTGCGCGCCGGGGCAGGGGATCACCGAGAACTTGCCGGCCGCGCCCGTGCGGTCGATCAGGTCGCAGAAACGCTTCGTGAAGCTGTTGGGCACAACCGCGACGTTGCCCTGGTCGGGGTACTCGTACCACGCCGGGTTGCGGCACGGTGTCGGATCGTCCAGCAGCACCGTGACCGGCAGCCGCTCGCCGGGCCACCGCACCTGTACCTGCGCCTCTGTCCCTTGCTCACCCACGAACACCCTCCTCGCACCACTCATGGCCACTATTATCTGTTACCTGTCGAATCCAACGGCGCCGTACTCACGCGCCGAATCCTCGGCCACGCCCTGCTCGAAGAAGATACCTCTCAGGAAAGCGATCTTTCAATTCAAGATACGCACTGGATACTCTTGAAACACCCTATCGACAGTCATCACGTACATGTCCTCGACGATTGCTTGCGCGACCAATAGTCGATCAAACGGGTCCTTATGCGGCGCCGGCAAACCTTGTAATGCAAGAACATGATCTGAGTTGATGGGCAAAATGAATAGCGCGTTCATCTTCTGCTGAGTCGCAACGACTTCAGCCAGTGGCAAGGGAAGTAACAACTTGCCGAGTTGAATCTTAATTTGCATTTCCCACAAGCTGGCGACACTCAGACCGAGCGTATTCCCTGGATCAGCGGCGACCGCACGTCCTTGTTGCGAAAGTTTGTCGGATTCGAACGCCCACCAAATAAAGATGTGCGTATCCAGCAACACCTTCATGGCGTTCCTACCCAAAACTCATCGGGTAACGGTTCGTCAAAATCGTCACTGATCCACACAACTCCATGCCCGCTATTCAATCCTGGGATGCGTTGCTTCTCGGAAGGCGCCGTAGGGGCAGGGACAATTCGCGCTAACGGTTTCTCTCCTTCCACAATGCGTACCTCATCGCCTCCCGACACGAGCGCAAGCAAATCGGACAACGGTGGCTGTCCCTTGAGAATGTCGATAATCCTCGTCCCCATTTCTGACTCTCCCTGTTCCAGCAACAACGCCAATGAGCAACCATTGCAACCGGGGCTAGCTCACGCTCTTACAATTAATAGTCCCGTTGCCGCCATTGTCGCACATCGGCGTCTATCGGGGTCATAATCGTTTCGACCTTCACGCACGGCTCACAGGGAAGGGTCGAATCCGCCGGCGTCGGTACACTGGTATAACTAGTAGATGTGCGTCCGTCGACCATGTGCGCCGGCACGGACGCTGGCGGCGATAGACACAACCGGCGCCGCATCGCTACTGCCCCTCGGGAAGGAGACTGAATATGGACGTTTCTACCGGACTCACCGCCGGTGCATTGATCGTACTCGGGTACGCTGTCATCTCGCGTGTGAGCTCGCGGCTGCCCTATCCGTTCGACCGCGCGTCGGATGACGGCGACGAGGGCACGGACGAGGACACGGCGACGCGATTTGTCTCCGTGCCCGACGTGGCGGCGCTGGACCCGCTGTTCGCGCGCTCCGAGGACGGCCCGGTGGTGCTGTTCCTCCATGACGGAGGCTGCCCCATCAGCGCGGCGGCCTACCGCCAGATGACCCGACTGGGAAGCGAGGTCCCGCTGGTCGACGTGCGCCGGAGCAAGGATATCTCGCGCGCCATCGAGCAACGCACCGGCGTGCGGCACGAGTCGCCGCAGGTCATCGTGCTGCGGCATGGCCGGGCCGTCTGGTCGGCGTCACACTACGCGATTACGACAGCGGACGCCGCCGCCGCCGTGCGCGACGCCCAGCCGTAAGCTGTACAGCAGCTAGGACACGTTATTTACACCTGTTGCGCGTCGAGCATGATGGTGCTGCCTGGAATGCGCCGCATGCGCGGATCGTGTTGCGGCACGAACGGCAGCCATCGGCGTACGGCAGCGGGAATCCATATCCAGGCGTCATCGCTCCTGGCCGTCCCGCCCCAGTTGAGGATAAACAGGCGGCCCATCCGCTCTCTCGATAACCGACAGGACCGGAGGGCCTGCGCCAGAGGCTGGGCAAGCTCAACCAGCAGCCTGATCGTCGAGAATCTCCACGTCAAGCTGCTGGAGCTGATCGGGGTCGGCGAGCAGGTCGATTGCGACGATCTTCCCGGAGACAATCGTGAAGTCGAAGACGACGCGAGGCTTGCCGCCCGAAGCCCATACAGCTCCGACGGCTCCGTCTATCAATGCGATTTGCGCGCCCCGCGCCCGCCCTGAGAAGGTCTCTGCTACGGCCGTCGCGCCACGGACCACGTCTGCCAGCCGCGCTCGACGCCGCGTCGCTACGGTGCGGTCGGCGCGGAGCACGACGTCGGGATCGAGCAGTGCCAGCAAGGCGCCGAAATCGCCGTTGCGGGCGGCCGCCAGGAACGCATCCACGACGGCGCGCTGGCGAGCGCGATCGGCCGGGGGCGCCGATGCAGTGCCCTGCACGCGGCGTCGAGCGCGGCTGGCGAGCTGCCGCGCCGCGACCGACGACCGCCCGGCGATCGTGGCGATCTCGTCGAAAGGCACGCCGAACACGTCGTGCAAGACGAATGCGAGCCGCTCGGCGGGCTCCAGCGTGTCGAGGACGACCAGCAGGGCAGGACCGATCGCATCGGCCAGCAGCGCGTCCTGCTCGGGATCAGGCCCGCCCGCGCCGCGCACAACCGGCTCAGGCGCGTGCGCGTCCAACGGCTCTTCACGGCGTGAGCGCCGCGACTCCAGCATATTCAGGCACACCCGAGAGACCACTGTCGTGAGCCATCCCCCCACGTTCTCCACGCCGCTTGCGCCGACGCGGCTGACCCGGAGCCAGGCCTCCTGGACGGCGTCGTCCGCCTCGGTCGTCGAGCCAAGCAGCCGGAACGCCACCGCCCGCAGGTGCGCGCGGTGAGCTTCGAAGCGCTGAGCCAGCCGGTCGTGTTCGTCCATCAATGCCCTTCCTTCATCGGTCACATTTCTTCGTCGCGACCTGTCATAGTCATGACCGGCGGAACGCGGCCGGTGTGACACAGGGAGTATAGCGAGTGAGAGGAGCTCATCGTGACGTCAGGCATTCGCACCGTCATCTACCCCGTCAAGGATCTCGCGCAGGCGAAAGAGCTGTTTGGCAAGCTGCTGGGGGTCGCGCCGTACGCGGACGCGGCCTATTATGTTGGGTTCAAGGTCGCCGACCAAGAGATCGGCCTGTCTCCCGCGCCCTATGGTCATAGTGAGGGCATGACTGGCCCCATCAGTTATCTGCATGTCGACGATATCCGGACCAGCCTGCAGTTGATCCTCGACGCGGGTGGCAAGGAGCAACAGCCGGTCAAGGACGTGGGCGGCGGCCGGCTGATCGCAGTGGCGACTGATGCCGAAGGCAACGTGATCGGGCTAATCCAGGCTCCGTGATAGGCCGGGCGCCGCGGAGGAGGGTGTCGCGGAGGAGGGTGTCGCGGAGGAGGGTGTCGCGGCGATGGCTATCGGGATCGCCGCGACTATCTCAAGAGACCGTCTGACGCTCGTTGCCAGATAGGACGTGCGGAGAGGGCTGCTCGTCGCGTGGTACCGTGAGGAGCAGCCCTGTCGCGATCGGTTCGCCGGCGAGCATCCGATGCGGATCAAGATTTGCTACCATCCAAAGGAGTGAAAGGCACAAACTCATGACACAGGAATACATAGAAATCCGAGGCGCACGCGAGAATAACCTGAAGAACGTCTCGCTTCGATTGCCCAAGCGCAAGATCACTGTTTTTACAGGCGTGTCGGGCTCCGGCAAGTCTTCGCTGGTGTTTGACACGATTGCCGCCGAAGCACAGCGACGCCTTTTCGAGAACTTCAGCCTGTTCGTCCGTACCTTTCTTCCGCACTACCCTCAGCCAGACGCCGACGCGATTGAGAATCTCAACATGGCAGTGGTCGTCGACCAGAAGCGTTTGGGCGGCGGAGCCCATTCTACCGTGGGCACTATTACCGACATCGCGCCGTTGCTGCGACTATTGTATGCGCGGCTTGGTACACCCTATGTTGGGTCTGCCAACGCTTTTGGATGTAACGATCCGCGGGGCGTGTGCCCGGAATGCAATGGTGTAGGACGAAAAATAGGAGTGGATGTGGACGCCCTGGTCGACATGTCGAAATCGTTGCGTGAGGATGCAGTGATCGCGCCGGGATTCTCCTATCGGGACCGAAACTACTACATGCAAACGACCATGTTCGACCTCGACAAGAAGCTGTCCGACTTCACAAAAGCCGAGCTGGATCTGCTTCTGTACGGCGAGCCGCAAAAGAGTCCAATGGACGCAGGCGGTCAGCCCATGCAGGGCGCTTATGAAGGCGTGGCCGTCAGGTTCAATCGCAAATTCATTAATCGCGACATCAAGACATTAGCGGAACGCACACGGAAGACAGTGGAACCCTATCTGACCATGGCGCCGTGCCCATTGTGTAAGGGCGCACGCCTCAGCCAGGCGGTGCTAGGCTGCAAGATTAACGGGCGAAATATTGCGGAACTATCGGCCATCGAGGTCGGCGAGTTAATCGCCGTTATCAAGGAGATTCGTGAGCCAACCGTCGCTCCGATCGTCGAGACGCTCGCCGAACGATTACAGCAACTGGTGAGTATTGGACTGGAATACCTTAGCCTGGACCGCGACACTGACACGCTCTCTGGTGGTGAATCGCAGCGAGTGAAAATCGTCAAGCACGTGACAAGCGGCCTGGTAGACGCCTTGTACATTTTCGACGAGCCAAGCGTTGGATTGCATCCGCGAGATGTGCACCGCATGAACGAGCTATTGCAGTCATTGCGTGACAAGGGCAATACCGTGCTCGTGGTTGAACACGACCCGGCTGTCATGCAGGTAGCCGACTATGTGGTCGACATGGGGCCGCGCGCTGGCAGCGAAGGCGGCACGATTGTCTATGAGGGCACGTTTGCGGGCCTCATGAACGCCGATACGCTGACGGCCACGTTTCTCAAGCGCGGAGCAGCACCGAAGACCGCGTTTCGGCAGGCGAGCGGCCAGCTGTCCATTACTCATGCCAGAGTTAACAATCTCGACGACGTCAGCGTGAACATCCCCGCGGGCGTCCTCACTGTCGTGACGGGCGTGGCCGGCTCGGGAAAGAGCTCGCTGATCGATCAGGCGTTCCTGAAGCAGCACAAAGAAGCGATTGTCATCGACCAATCGGCCATTGGCACGTCGAGCCGCTCTAACTCCGCTACCTATACCGGAATTATGGACGACCGGCGTAAGGCTTTTGCGGCAGCCAATAGAGTAGATGCCGGATTGTTTAGCTTCAATTCTAAAGGCGCCTGCGCCAATTGCCAGGGATTGGGTGTGACCTATACCGACCTGGCCTTCCTCGAATCGATACCTGTGCCATGCGATACCTGCCAAGGCAAGCGATTCAAAGATGAGGTGCTGGCGTATCACATGGCCGGGAAATCAATTGCCGACGTCCTCGACATGACGATCCACCAAGCGCTGGAATTCTTTAAAATCCCGGCGCTTGCGACGAAGTTGCAGGCCCTGAGCGACGTCGGTGTCGGCTATCTGACGCTTGGCCAGCCGCTCAGCACGCTATCGGGTGGCGAATGTCAGCGTATCAAAGTGGCCAGCGAATTACACAAGAAGGGCAGCATCTATGTATTGGATGAACCCGCCACAGGTCTGCATATGTCTGACATCGCTCATTTGCTGGGGATCCTGAACCGTTTGGTAGACGGCGGCAACACCGTCATCGTGATCGAGCACAATCTCGACGTCATTCGTAGCGCCGACTGGATTATCGACATGGGTCCCGAAGGCGGCAGCAAAGGTGGTCGGGTCGTCTTCGAAGGGACCCCTCAGCAACTGCTTGGCGCAGACCATTCGCTGACAGGTACGTATGTACGGGAGATGTAGACAACCTGTTTACAAGACGCTGCTGTTTGTTCACAGCAATGATACCCCACGACGCGACGCCAGGGCAAGTGCTCACGTGGACGGCTCCTCACGCGCGGCTGATGAGCGTAGCGCGGCCAGGACGCGCTCAGGGGTCATCGGCTGCTGGCTGAGCCAGACGCCGGTGGCGTCGTGGATGGCGGCGGCCACGGCGGGCGCGAAGGGTATCAGCGGCATCTCGGCCACCCCACGCGCGCCGAACGGGCCGTTGGGGTCGGCCAGCTCCATGATGACCGGCACGATCTCCATGGGCATGTCCAGGATGGTGGGCAGCAGGTACGTGCTGAAGTAGGGCGTCAGCACGTGGCCATCGCGCACCTGGAAGTGCTCCAGCAGCGCGTAGCCCAGCGCCTGGGCCAGGCAGCCCTCGATCTGGCCCTCGACCTGCTGCCGGTTGATCGCCCGGCCCACGTCGTGGACGCTGATGATCCGCAGCACCTGTACCTGCCCGGTCAGCAGGTTGACCTCGACCTCCACCGCCTGCGCCACGTAGCCGTAGCAGTAGTTCGGCGTGCCCGCGCCCGTCTCTCTATCGAGCGGCGTCGTGGCGGGCGGGCGGAACTGTACCGTGGCCTCGACCTGGCGGTCGTCGGTCCAGCTCCACTTCTCTAACGCCTGCGCGGCGGCGTCATGCACCGCGCGCCCGCCCATCAAGGTCATGCGCGAGGCCGAGGCGCTGCCGGCGTTGGGCGCCTCGCCGCTATCGTCGGTCACCATCGTCACCTGTTGCAGTGGCAGGCGCAACGTCTCGGCCGCGATCTGGCGCAACGCCAGGTGCGTGCCCTGCCCGACATCGGCCGCGCCGACCCGCACCACCGCGCGCTCCACCTCCTCCGGCCCGCCAAACAACTCGACCGTCGCCGTGGCCTGCTCCGGGAAGCCGAACGAGTAGCCCACGTTCTTGATGCCGCTGGCGATGCCAACGCCGCGGCGCAGGTGCGACGCCAACCGCCCGTTGCCATCGCGGTTCTCCGGACGGCCGAACCGCGCGCGGACCTCCTCGACGAGGCGCTCCAGCACTGGTAGGGCGCTCACGCCGCGCGGCAGCGGCTGCCCGCTCGGCTCCAGGCTGCCCTCACGATAGATGTTGCGCCGCCGCAGCTCCGCGGGGTCCAGGCCCAGCGCGTGGGCCAGGCGCGTCACCATGCTCTCGGCGGCGAAATGCGCCTGGGGCGCGCCGAAGCCGCGGAAGGCGCCGCAGGGGATGTTGTTGGTGTAGACCACGCGCCCGTCGACGGCGATGTTAGGGACCTCGTAGCAGCCGCTGGCAAACAGCGTGGCCACCTTGGTCACCTCCACGCTGGTCGAGGCGTAGGCGCCGCCGTCGGCCAGCACGTCGGCCTGCACCGCCGTGATGCGGCCGTCGCGCGTCGCGCCCCAGCGGCAGCGGATGCGCATGGGGTGGCGCTTGTGGTGCGCGATCATCGACTCCTCGCGACTCCACACCAGCGCCACCGGACGCTGGAACGTCCAGGCCGCCAGCGCCAGCAGATGCTGCAGCGAGAGGTCCTCGCGCCCGCCAAAGGCCCCGCCGATGGCGGCGTAGCGCACCACCACCCGCTCCTCGGGCAGCCGCAGCACCGCCGCGATCTGGCGGCGGTCCTCGTGCAGCCACTGCCCCGCCGTCTCGACCACGATCCGCCCCTGCTCGTCAGGGTAGGCGATGCCTGACTCGGGCTGGAGGAAGGCGTGCTCCTGCCAGGACAACTCGAACTCGCCGTCCAGCGTCACGTCCGCCTCGTGGAAGCCGCGCGCCACGTCGCCCTTGCGGATCGGCGCGTGCAGCAGCAGGTTCGTGCCCAGCGAGCGATGGACCAGCGGCGCACCCTCGTCCAGCGCCGCGCGCGGGTCCGTGATCGCCGGCAGGTCCTCAAAGTCGATCCCGACCAGCCGCGCGCCCGCCTCGGCCGCCTCGGGGCTCTCCGCTACCACCAGCGCGATCTTGTCGCCCTCGAAGCGCGCCTCGTCTCCCGGCGCCACCAGCACTGGCTGGTCGGCGTCGATCAGGCCGTGGGCGTTGTAGGGCACGTCCTCGCCGGTCAGCACGGCGACCACGCCGGGATGCCGTAACGCGGCGGCGGCGTCGATGGCCCGGACGAGCGCGCGCGGACGGCCCGCGAAGACGACCTTGAGGTGCAGCATGTCCGCCCGCACGAGGTCGGCGGGATAGCGCGCCGCGCCGGTCACCTTGCCCCACGCGTCCGGCCGCGGCGGCGACGCCCCGATCAGGCTGGCCTCGTCCCTATTCTTGTTGCGTCTGTCGCGCGCGTCGCTCACAGGCCGCCTCCCGCGCTTGAGTCCCCATACGCAACGGTCTGTGAATCATCGTTAGCGCACGGAAGGCCTGGAGTCATCTGGGAGCGCGGGGGGGGGGGCCGGCCCCGCCA
>JAABUQ010001702.1_pt1 | contig 46194 bp, 56 predicted proteins | sample 5560001 | NCBI WGS metagenome assembly JAABUQ01 (sample SAMN10711888, study PRJNA513371) | rock metagenome | isolation source: Antarctica rocks | place: Antarctica: Victoria Land, Finger Mt nord | collected 2015-12-18 | reverse complement strand
GCCGGGGGACAACATCCAGATGCAGGTGGAGTTGATCACGCCGGTGGCGATTGAGGAAGGGTTGCGGTTTGCGATTCGTGAGGGCGGGCGCACCGTCGGCGCTGGCGTCGTCACCAAATTGCAGTAAACACCATAACCACGATGTGAGGCAGGCCGATTGGCCTGCCTCTCTCACGCAGAGCGCAACGCACGTAACGCGCAAAGGAAGAGGAAGGGCACGACATGACAGAAGAACGACGCACGCGCGGTGGAGGGGCAACCGCCACGCCGCCCACCCAAGGTGGCCAATCTCGTCAGGGAGCGCCCACGCCTGCTGCGGCAACCGCGCGCCCTCGACCTGGTGGCCAGAAAATCCGCATTCGCCTCAAGGCATACGACCACAAGCTGCTCGATCAGTCGGCGTCGAAGATCGTTGAGACGGCGGAAAGCACGGGCGCAAAGGTCGCGGGGCCGGTGCCATTGCCGACGCGCATCGAGCGATACACCGTGATGCGCTCGCCGTTCGTGGACAAGGATTCGCAGGAAGCCTTTGAGATGCGTACTCACAAGCGGTTGATTGACGTATTGGAGCCGAGCCAGAAGACAATCAGCGCCCTGATGCGCCTTAATCTCCCGGCGGGCGTGGATATTGAAATCAAGCTTTAACGCGCGGTCGGTAGTCGTGGGGTTCGTGCATGGAGTCGCGCACTGACCCGCTTTTGTACCGGCTACTGGCTACTGAGCACTCCCGGAGGAAATAGATGCTGGATGGATTGTTGGGGCGCAAGCTGGGAATGACACAGGTTTTCGATTCCACCGGGCGGGCCTTCGCGGTCACGGTGATCGAGACGGGGCCATGCGTCGTGACGCAGTTGCGTACGTTGGAGAAAGATGGGCACACGGGCGTGCAGCTTGGCTTCGGCGCGGCGAAGCGGCTCAACCGGCCCGACGCGGGACACCTGAAGGCAAGCGGTGCGAACAGCCGCTACCTGCGGGAACTGCATGTAGATGGTGGCGATCTTGCCGTGGGGCAAACCGTGACGGTGAGCGACATCTTCAAGGCGGGCGACCACGTAGACATCTCCGGCACCTCGAAAGGCAAGGGGCACGCGGGTGTCGTGAAGCGGCATCACTTCGCGGGTGGGCCGAAAACGCACGGCCAGTCCGACCGCCATCGTCGCGGTGGTTCGATCGGTGCTGGTACGACGCCGGGCCGGGTATTCAAGGGCATGCGGATGGCGGGCCAGATGGGCGACGAGCGCGTCACGATCCAGAACATGCGCGTGGTAGACATTGATACGGAGCGCAACCTCGTGCTGGTCGCGGGGGCGGTGCCGGGCGCGGCAAATGGCCTGGTTACGATCCGCCAGACGGTGAAGAGCCGCGCGGCGCGGGCGAATGGGTGAGGGAGTAAACGATGAATGCTTCGGTCTACAACGCCACGGGTGCCACCGTTGGCACGGTGACGCTCGATGCGACGCTGTTTGGCATCGAGCCAAATACGGCGGTCATGCATCAGGCGCTCGTGCGGCAGCAGGCGAATGCGCGCCTCGGCAACCATGACACGAAAACGCGGGGCGAAGTCTCCGGTGGTGGCAAAAAGCCCTACAAGCAGAAGGGCACCGGCCGCGCGCGGCAGGGTAGCTCGCGCTCGCCGCAGTGGAAAGGTGGCGGCACGGTCTGGGGGCCGCATCCCCGGATGTACACGCAGGCGATGCCGCGCAAAATGCGTCAGCTCGCGATCAGGTCCGCGCTCTCCGCGAAAGCGGATCAGGTGCGCGTGTTGCAGGGGGCCGAAAGCATCGAGGGCCGGACAAAGGCGATGGTCTCCTTTCTCCAGAGCATCGGCAACCCCCGGTCCGTGCTCGTGATCGTGCCGGAACGCATCGAACCGCTCTACCACGCGGCGGGCAACCTGTCGCACGTCAAGGTACTCCATGCCGGGTACCTCAATATGGCCGACCTGTTCAAGTACGAGCAGTTGGTCTTCACCGTTGAGGCATTGGAGAAAATTTCTGACATCTGGGGCGACGATGCGTATTCCGTGACGGTGACGGAGGGCGCGAGCAGTAATGCAACTGGCGCCGCTGCTGCGACCGGAGATACCACTCCCATTACCGCAGATGACGCCGTTACCACGGACAACATTATGTTGAGTTCAGAGGAAACGATGCCCGCGCCGTTGATGCTCGACGAGGACACCGAGATGGACGCGCCTGATGCCGATGCCGATGCGACGGCAGAGACGGAGGAGTTGGCATGAACGTCTGGGACGTACTGCGACGCCCGATCATTACAGAAAAGAACACGCGCCTGCAAGACCTGCGGCAGTACATGTTCGTGGTAGACCGCCGCGCGAATAAAACGCAGGTGAAAGAAGCCGTGGAGCTTGCCTTCAAAGTGACGGTCACGGATGTGAACACCCTCAACGCGCCCGCGAAGGAGCGACGGCGGGGCAAGGTCTTCGGCGAGCGCAGCGGCTTCAAAAAGGCAATTGTCACGCTTGCGCCGGGTAGCAGCATCGAATTCTTTGAGGGCGTATAAGGGCGTACGCGGCAGGTAGCAGATGATCGGGGACGCTCCCGCTGCCGTGTATACGAATGGGAAGGCGAGAGAGAATGGCGATCAAAAAATACAACCCGACTTCGGCGGGGCGACGCGGCATGACCGTGTCCGCCTTCACCGAAGTGACGGCGAAAGAGCCGTATAAGCCGCTCACGCAGTCGCTGCAAAAGCACAGCGGACGCAACGTGCATGGCCACGTCACGACCCGGCACCGGGGCGGTGGCTCGCGCCGCTTGTACCGCATCATTGATTTCAAGCGGAACAAGTTCGGTATCGTGGGCACGGTGGAGACGATTGAATACGACCCGAACCGCTCCGCCCGCATTGCGCTGATCGTTTATACCGATGGTGAGCGGCGCTACATCCTCGCACCGGACGGCCTGCGCGTCGGGCAAACGGTGCAGTCCGGCAGTGACGCACCGGTGCGCGCCGGCAATGCGTTGCCCTTGCGCAATGTGCCGCCAGGTACGGACATTCACAATATCGAGTTGAAGCCGGGGCGGGGTGGGCAACTCGTACGCTCCGCCGGTGTCGCGGCGCAAATGGTCGCACGCGCCGGGGAGTATGGGCAGATACGGATGCCTTCGGGCGAGGTCCGGCTGATCCCGCTCGACTGCATTGCGACGCTGGGGCGCGTCGGCAACATTGACCACGAAAACGTCGTGATCGGCAAGGCAGGGCGCAACCGGCTCAAGGGCTGGCGGCCCACGGTGCGTGGCTCCGTAATGAACCCGCGCGACCATCCTCATGGCGGTGGTGAGGGCCGCGCGCCGATCGGCGGGCAGCCGCAGACGCCGTGGGGCAAGCCCGCGCTCGGCTACCGGACGCGCCATAACAAGCGCACCGACCCGCTCATCGTGCGTAAGCGTACGAAGGGCCGCAAGAGCTAAGAGGCTGCGAGAAGGACCTGCAAGGGGGTTAGGGCGGTTTCCCACCCCATCGTATTGAGGAACAGGAGAGGCACAGGTGTCGAGGTCGTCGAAAAAAGGCCCGTTCGTTGAGGCCAAACTGCTTAAGAAGGTGGAGACGCTGAACGTCACCGGGGAACGGCGGGCAATCCGCACCTGGTCGCGCGCTTCGACCGTCTTCCCGCAGATGATCGGTCACACGATCGCGGTCCACAACGGCCGCGTGCATGTGCCGGTGTTCGTCTCGGAAAACATGGTTGGGCACAAACTCGGGGAGTTCGCTCCCACACGCACGTACCGCGGCCACGGCAAGGATGCCGATAAGGCTTCGCGGCGACGCTGAGGGAAGGGGAGCAACCGATGGCAACGGCAACCGAGACCACGCAAGTCCGCGCGGTCGCCAAAGATATTCATATCTCCCCCCAGAAGGTGCGGCTGGTGCTCGACCAGGTGCGCGGCAAGCGGGTCAATGAGGCGCTGGCGATCCTGCGTTTCCTGCCCCAGGGGGCGGCGCGGGAAGTGGCGCGCGTCGTACGTTCGGCAGCGGCGAACGCGGAGCACAATAACGACATGGACCCGGACGATCTCGTGGTCGCCTTGTGCTTCGCGGACGAAGGGCTGAAGCTGAAGCGCTTCACGGCGCGGGCGCGCGGGCGACCGGGGCCAATCATCAAGCGGTTCTCGCACATCACCGTGGTGGTCGAGGAGCGCCCGCAGGAGCGACGGCGGGTGCAGCGTGTCGCTGCCCCGGCACGCCAGCGCGGCGCGGGGGGGCCGGGAATCCTCGGCCGGGGCCGCAGCCAGACGCCGGTTGCGGGTCGTACACAAAGCACGGCGAGGCCGACGGGCGCGGGCACATTGGCAGCAACGGACGCCGCTCCCACGGTAGCGGAAACACCGGAAACGGTGGCGACGATTGGCGCGTCGGAGATGGCCGAGATGCCCACGGAAGCGACGGACATCGCCACAGCCGACACGGCAGACTTCGCCCTTGAACCACGGGTGCCGGCGGCGCAGCACGCACCGGGTGAGATCGAAGTGATCGAGCCGCCGACGGAGGCCGAGCGCGAGGCCCGCGCCGAGCGTGCCGGGTCGGCGGAGCGCGACGATGCGCTGCCACCCAACGCTGCTGCGGAGCGCGCGGAAGCGGATAACATCACGAACGCCGGTCTGTCCCAGCCGCAGGGCGAAGATGGCCGCCGAAACAACGAGCGGTAAGGAGGCAGAGATGGGACGGAAGGTTAATCCCGTTGGCTTCCGCCTCGGCATCGTCACCGATTGGGACTCCCGGTGGTTTGCCGAGCGGAATTACACGACCCTGCTGCATGAGGACATCGCGTTGCGCGCCCTCGTGATGCGGGAAATCCCGAACGCGGGCATCTCGCGCATTTATATCGAGCGTGCGGCGAACAAGGTGGATCTGACGATTCACACGTCCAAGCCCGGTGTGGTGATCGGCAAGCAGGGCGCGAATGTCGAGAAGCTGCGCAACACGATCAAGGGGCGGATGAAGCGCGATGTCCACCTGAAGATCGAGGAAATCAAAGTTCCTGAGCTTGAGGCGCGGCTCGTCGCGGAGAACATCGCCGATCAGTTGGCGCGGCGCGTAGCCTACCGGCGCGCAATCAAGCACGCGGTGGCGCAGGCGATGCGGCGCGGTGCGAAGGGCATCAAGGTTCGCCTCGGTGGTCGTCTCGGTGGTGCGGAAATGAGCCGTACCCTGACGGAAAAGGAAGGGCGCATCCCGCTGCAAACGCTGCGCGCGAACATTGATTATGCCATCGTTCATGCCAGCACCACCTATGGGCGCATTGGCGTGAAGGTCTGGATTTACAAGGGCGATGTGCTTCCCGAACGGACGCCCGCGCCCGCGCCTACCGCAGCAGCGGCGGACTAGGGGGAACACAGATGTTGTTGCAGCCAAAACGGACGAAGTTTCGTCGCGTGCATCGTGGTCGCCGTCAGGGCGAGGCGCATCGCGGCAACACGGTCGCCTTCGGGGAGTACGGGCTGATTGCTACGGATAACGCCTGGATTTCCAGCAACCAGATCGAGAGCGCGCGTCGTGTCGTCACCCGGTACACGCGCCGTGGTGGTAAGTACTGGATTCGCGTCTTTCCCGATAAGTCGGTGACGAAGAAACCGGCGGAGACGCGCATGGGTAGCGGCAAGGGCGCACCGGACCACTTCGTTGCCGTGGTCTTGCGCGGTCGGGTGCTCCTGGAAATCGGCGGCGTGACCGAAGTAGCCGCGCACGAGGCATTGAGAATCGCGGGCCACAAGTTCCCGATCAGCACCAAGATCGTTAAGCGTGAGTTTGCTGTTGGTGAGTCCATGGAACTCGGTAGCAAGGCGCTGGCCCGCGCCGGTGCGACCTCGGACGACCCGATGGAGGGCGAGCCAGGGTACGAGGGCGGCGCGGATAGCCCTGCCGATGTGCCGACGACCGAGGAAGGCGCGCAGCACTCCGCTGGAGAGCACCATACCGAGAGGCAGGAGCGACGATGAAAGTAGACGCGATTCGGGCGCTCACGACTGCGGACCTCAACGCACAGGTGCTGGCGCTCAAGGAAGAGCAGATGCGGCTACGGTTTCAACTTGCGACCAACCAGGTCACAAGCCACGCCACCATCCGCACGGCGAAAAAAGATATCGCCCGGATCTACACGGTCCTGCGCGAGCGTGAGATGGCGGAAGCGTACGAGCGGACGCTCGGCTAACGCAGGCCGCGAAGGGAAGACGGAGCGATGGAGCAATGGTGACAGAAAGCCAGAACGCGGCGACGCAGGACAGCCCTGCTGCACGCAAGCCACGCACGATGAAAGTCGGGCGCGTGGTCTCGAACAAGATGGAGAAAACGGTGGTCGTCGCCGTGGACTTTACGGTGACGCACCGGATGTATAAGAAGCCGATGCGCCGCACGCACAAGTTCAAAGCGCACGACGAGCACAACCGCTGCCAGATCGGCGACCGCGTCCGCATCGAGGAGACACGCCCGATCTCGCGGGACAAGCACTGGATCGTGCGTGAGATCGTCCAGGCCATCAACGCACCCGATATGGTGACGGGGGAGGTGCGGGCATGATCCAGGTCGAGACACGATTGCGCGTTGCGGATAATTCCGGCGCGCGTGAATTGCTGGTTATCCGCGTGCTTGGCGGCTCGCGGCGCCGGTATGGCTTTGTCGGTGACGTGATTATCGCCGCCGTGAAGCAGGCGCAGCCGAACGCCGGGGTGAAGAAGGGTGACGTGGTTCGGGCCGTAATCGTGCGTACCGCGAAGGAGTACAACCGCCCGGATGGCTCCTCGATCCGCTTTGACGACAACGCGGCGGTGCTCGTTAACCCGGCAGGCAACCCGCGTGGTACCCGTGTATTCGGCCCCGTCGCGCGGGAGATACGCGAAGCGGGCTACCTGCGGATCGCGTCGCTCGCGCCGGAAGTGTTGTAGGCGAAGGCGAAGGGAGCGAAGCGATGCGGAAGATTCGGCGCGGCGATGAAGTAATTGTCATCGCGGGGCGCAACAAAGGGCAACGGGGCCGCGTGCGGGTAGTGATCCCGGACAAAGACCGTGTGATTATCGAGGGTGTGAACATCGTCAAACGACACCGCGCACGCGGGCGGGCGCGACAGGCGGGGATTATCGAGATGGAAGCGCCGTTGCACGTCTCAAACGTGATGTACTGGGCCGACCGGGCGGGCAAGGGCGTGCGCGTGCATGTGAAAACGGACGAGGCGACGGGCAAAAACGTGCGCTTCTACACGCATCGAGGCGAGGAGTACCCCATCGAAACTCGCGCCGATGAGCAGTAAGGGAGGCGAGGCAATGGCAACGAACGAAGAAGCGACGGTCGGAGAAGGCGCCTCCCGCTATGTCGCGCGCCTGAAAACGCAGTACGAAGAGGTCGTCGTGCCCGCGCTCATCGAGCAGTTCGGCTTTAAAAACCGGATGCAGGTGCCGAAGCTGGAAAAGATCGTCATTAACATCGGTATGGGCGAGGCAGTCGCCAATGCCAAGTCCCTCGATAATGCGGTGAACGATCTCACCCTGATTACGGGGCAGCGGCCGGTGTTGACGCGAGCAAAGAAGTCCATCGCGCAGTTCAAGATCCGCAAGGGCATGCCGATCGGTGTGATGATTACCCTGCGCGGCGCGCGGATGTACGAGTTTTACGATCGGCTCGTGAACGCGGCGCTCCCGCGCGTGCGGGACTTCCGCGGTGTGCCGACCAATGCCTTTGACGGGCGCGGCAACTACACGCTCGGTCTGCGGGAGCAACTGATCTTTCCGGAGATCGAATACGACAAGATTGACCGCGTACGCGGTATGGAAGTCAGTTTTGTGACCACCGCCCGCACCGATGCCGAAGGGCGACGGCTGCTGGAACTGATGGGGATGCCGTATACCCGCCCGCAAGAGCAGCGGCCCCGCCCCGCTGCTGCGGCGTAAAGGAGAAAGAGCCGGATGGCAAAGGAATCATGGATCGTTAAAGCAAATAAGACGCCCAAGTTCGAGGTGCGCGGCTACAACCGCTGCAAGCTCTGTGGGCGCAGCCGGGCGTACATTCGCAAGTTCGGCGTCTGCCGCATCTGCTTCCGGGAATTGGCCTCGGCGGGCAAATTGCCCGGCGTGACCAAGGCATCGTGGTAGGGAGGAACGGATAATGAGCATTCACGATCCCGTTCCCGATATGCTGACGCGCATCCGCAATGCCGGGATGATGCGGCACGCGGAAGTGACGATGCCCGCCACGAAGCTGCTGGTACAGATCGCCCGCATCCTGCGGGAAGAAGGCTACGTACTCGATTTCCAGGTGATCGAACGCGCGCCGCAGAATCAGCTTACCGTGCGTCTGAAGTACGACGACGCCCGCCAGCACGCGATCAGAGAGATCAAGAGCGTCTCAAAGCCGGGGTTGCGCGTCTATCGCAAGCGCGAAAACCTGAATCGGGTGCGCAACGGTCTGGGAGTGTCTATCGTCACGACCTCTCAGGGGGTGATGACCGGACGTGAGGCATCGCGCCGTGGCGTTGGTGGCGAGCTTCTTTGCACCGTGTTCTAAGTGTGAAAGGCGGTTGGTAGGCCGCCGCGAATGATTTTCGCGGGCTACCGTCTGCCCTACAGGAGACGAGAGGAGAAAGCGCGATGTCGCGTATTGGAATCCGCCCGATCCCCGTGCCGACGACCGTCACGGTCGAGATCGAAGGACGTCATGCCACGGTGAAAGGCCCGCGCGGGACGCTGTCCCGCGTGCTGCCGCCGAATATTCAATTCGATCAGGCGGAAGCGGGCATCATTCATGTCCGCCGCCCGGACGATAGCCGCGTGAACCGCGAGTTGCACGGCCTCACCCGCACCCTGCTCGCCAATATGGTGGAGGGCGTGGCGACCGGCTTTCGCAAGGAGTTGGAAATCAACGGAGTCGGCTATCGCGCCGCGATGGATGGCAAAGACCTCGTATTGAGTATGGGGTACTCGCATCCCGTGCGCATCACGCCACCGGACGGCCTGCAATTTGCCGTGGACACGCCCCTCCGCGTCGCCGTAATTGGGAGCGACAAGGAACTCGTCGGTGAGTACGCAGCGCGCGTCCGCAACGTGCGCCCCCGTGAGCCGTACAAGGACAAGGGCATCAAGTACCTGGGTGAGTGGACCCGCCGCAAGGCCGGTAAGACCGGCGGCAAGGGCAAGAAGTAAATTCAACGCGCCGGGGGTGAAGTGTGGCACGTAACCCCCGGCGCGAATCCTGGCACCGGCCCGCATGAGACGGGCACGGAATGAAAGGGAAGCATCGTTATGCCTATGCAACGTTTGAAAGTCCGAAAGGCGCTCACGCCCCGCCAGCGGCGTCATCGCCGTGTCCGTGCAAAGGTAATCGGCACACCGCTGCGGCCTCGCCTGAACATCTTCCGCTCAGCGCAACACATTTACGCGCAGGTCATTGACGACGAGCGCGGCAACACGCTGATTTCCGCAGGCACCGTAGAGCCTTCGGTACGCGAGCGCGTCACGGAGGGAATGTCAAAGGTCGAAAAAGCGCGCCTCGTCGGGCAGATCGTTGCGGAGCGCGCAAAGGAAGCCGGTATTACGGCAGTCGTTTTTGATCGCGGCGGTTTTCTGTATCATGGGCGCGTGCAGGCGCTCGCAGATGGCGCGCGCGAGGGCGGCCTCGATTTTTAATCTATCGAACCCACGGGTCGGTCGTCAAGGGCCGGTAGTCAGTGGGCGCTGGCCGAATTCCTGATCTACGAACGACCGGCTACTGCCTGGGAGGATACGCGATTCATGGCAACAAAGGTAGACGCTTCAACACTGGGAGAGATGGAGGAGCGGGTGGTGCAGATCAACCGCGTCGCCAAGGTGCAAAAGGGCGGGCGGCGGTTTAACTTCTCGTCCATCGTGGTGATCGGCGATGGCAATGGGCATGTCGGCATCGGCATGGGCAAGGCCGGCGAAGTGCCGGAGTCCATCCGCAAGGGCGTCGAGGAGGCGAAAAAGGACGTGATCGCCGTGAACCTCGAAGGCACGACGATTCCCCACGACGTGGAAGTGCAGTTCGGTTCCACCAGCGTGCTGCTCCGCCCCGCGCGCCCTGGCACGGGCGTCATTGCGGGCGGTGGCGTGCGGGCCGTCATGGAAGCGGCGGGCGTGCATGACGTGCTGACGAAAACGCACGGCAGCACGAACCCGGTCAACGTGGTGCGCGCCGCGTTCAAGGCGCTCGCGGAACTGGAAAGCGTCGAGGGCGCCGCGCGGCGTCGGGGCAAGCCCGTGAATTACTTCGGTCGGCGGCGCAACCGCGAACTCGCCGAGCAGGCCGCCGAGGCCACACGGGCGTCCTCCAATGCCAACCCCTCCTTTCAGCAGCAACCACCGCAGCAACAGCGCGGGCGTGGCGGCGGTGGCGGCGGGAACCGAGGGCCACGATAACGCAGTCGTCACATAGCCGCTATATATTGGTGATCCCTTCCCCGCGTCACCCGCGCGGGAAGGGCCGGGAGTGAGAAACGCATGGTAGACGTTCAACCGCGCATGTTGCGCATCACGTACACGAAAAGCATGATTGGCAGCCCACAAGACCAGAAGTCTACGATTAAAGCCTTGGGGCTGCGTCGGATGCATCACACGGTAGAATTGCCCGATACGCCGTCGGTGCGGGGCATGGCGTTCAAAGTCCGGCATCTGGTGACCGTGACGGAGCCGGATGACACGGCCACGGAAGGAGCGTAACGATGCAGCAGCACGATTTACGTCCGAATGAAGGGGCGAAGCGCGAACGCAAGCGCGTCGGGCGCGGCATCGCCGCCGGGCAGGGCAAGACCGCCGGGAAGGGCACGAAGGGCCAGAAGGCCCGAAGCGGGCCGTACATCACGCGCGGTTTTGAAGGTGGGCAGAACCCCATCTACATGCGGATGCCGTACAAGCGCGGTTTCAAGAACCTCTTCAAGCAGCCGTTCTCGGTCGTGAATATCTCGCGGCTCGACGATCTGTTTGAAGCGGGGGCGGTCATCACGCCCGAAGTGCTCGTCGCGCGCCGCATCGTTTCCGATAAAGTCCTCCGCCCCGGCGCGGGCGTGCTCAAGGGGTGGCAGGTCAAGGTGCTGGGAGACGGCGAACTGACCAAGCCCTTCACTGTGCGCGTGCATCGCGTCACCGCCTCTGCCCGCGAGAAGATCATCGCCGCCGGTGGCACGGTGGAGGAAACCGCCGCAGACGCCGACGATTCCGATAATACGGACAACGGTGCCGAGATGACCGAGATGACCGACATGGATAATACGACCGACACGATTGACGCCGTTCTCACAGACGAGGAGTAGGGACCCATGCTTGAAGCGGTCTTCAATGCCTTTCGCATCCCCGACCTGCGTCGGAAGATCCTCTTCACGCTCGCAATGCTGCTCGTCTTTCGCTTCGTGGCCCACATCCCCTTGCCGGATGTGGACCGCGCGGCGCTTGACCGGCTCTTTCGGGACAACGCCTTTCTCGGCACGCTGAACCTTTTCAGTGGCAGCGCGCTCCGGAGCTTCAGTATCGCGGCGATGGGTGTCTACCCATACATCACCGCCTCGATCATCACACAGTTGCTTGGCCCGATCATTCCCAAGCTGGATGAGTGGGGCAAGGAAGGCGAAGCCGGACGCAACAAGCTGAACCGCCTGACACACATCCTCACCCTGCCGATTGGCTTTTTGCAGGCATACGGGCAGTTGCGCCTCGCCGTGGCGAACCAGGTGATTCCCCAGAGCAAGTTCGGCCTGCTCAACGGCGCGACCTTTCTCAACACCTTCGCCTTGCTCTCGTCCATGGTCGCGGCGACGCTGCTGCTCGTCTGGATCGGTGAACTGATCACGGAAAACGGCGTCGGCAATGGTGTCTCGATCATCATCTTTGGTGGCATCGTCGCCGGGTTGCCGGAAGGGGCGATAAACCTGTTCACGGGCGGCTCGTCGTTCAACCTCGTGTCGGTGATCTTGTTTGGCGCGGTCGGCCTGCTCACGGTGGTGGGCATCGTGCTCATTAACGAGGGACAGCGCAAAATCCCCGTGCAATACGCGCGGCGCGTGCGCGGGCAGCGGCAATACGGCGGGCAGGCGACTACCATTCCCCTGCGCGTCAACAGCGCCGGCATGATCCCGCTTATCTTCGCCGTCTCGATCATGATCCTGCCGAGCACGATTGCGAACTTTCTCTCTGCGTCCGACCGGGCGTGGCTGCGCGATTCGTCACGCACGGTGGCGAACCTGTTCGACCCCGGCAACTTCCCCTACCAGATCGGCTACTTTCTGCTCGTGGTCGGCTTCACGTACTTCTATACGCTCGTGGTCTTCAACCAGCAGAACCTGCCGGAAAACCTGCAAAAGAACGGCGGCTTCGTGCCGGGCATTCGCCCCGGACGGCCCACGGCGGAGTACCTCACACGGGTGTTGAACCGCATCACGCTGGCGGGGGCGTTGTTCCTCGGTATCGTGGCTGTGTTGCCGTTCATCACGCAGAAGCTCACGGGCGTGACGCAATTGACCCTCGGAAGCACGGCGCTACTGATCGTGGTTGGTGTCGCCATTGACACGATGCGGCAACTGGAGTCGCAACTGTTGATGCGCAACTACGAGGGCTTTATCCGATGAGCGCAACCACCGTCGGGCGCAACATCAATGTGCTGTTCTTCGGGCCACCGGGGGCGGGGAAGGGCACGCAGGCCGACCTCGTTGCGCCTCAGCTCCAGGTGGCGCACGTCTCCACAGGCGATCTCTTCCGGCAGAATATGCGGGAAGGTACACCGCTCGGTCTCCAGATCAAGCCGATCTACGATGCTGGTGGGTACGTGCCGGATAGTACGACCATTGCCATGCTTGACCAGCATTTGCAGCGGCTGCGACGCACCCAGCCGGAGTTGCGCGGCGTGATTTTCGATGGCTTTCCCCGCACGCCGGAGCAGGTCGCGGCGCTCGATACCCTGCTCGGCGCGCGTGCCGAGCAGGTGAACGGCGTGGTCTACCTCACGGTGCCGCTCGATGTGTTGCTCCCGCGCCTGCTCGCACGCGGCCGCGCCGATGATAGCGCGGACACGATCACGACGCGCTTCACCAAGTATGAGAGCGATACCGCGCCGCTCCTTACCGAGTACGAGCGGCGCGGCACGCCCGTCTACCGCATTGACGGCAACCGGTCAGTGGAGCAGGTCACGGCGGCGGTCGTCGCGGCCCTTCAGCCATTGTTCGCGGGGCGGGGGGGCTGATGGCGCGCGGAGGGGTGATGACGCTGAAGTCCCCAGAGGAGATCGAAAAGATGCGCGCCGCCGGGCGGCTCACTGCGCAAGCGTTAGAGGCCATGCGAGCATTTATTCGCCCCGGTGTCACGACGGCGGAAGTGGACGCGGTAGGCGCAAAAGTGATCCGCGCGGGGGGCGCGAAGGCGGCCTTTTTGGGGCAGTACGACTTTCCGGCCTCCGTCTGCATCGCCGTCAATGAGCAGTTGGTGCATGGCATTCCGGGACCGCGCAAGCTCAAGGAAGGCGACATCATTTCGCTCGACACGGGCGCGATCCTCAATGGCTGGTACGGTGACGCGACGATTACCGTGCCCGTTGGCACGATTGCGCCAGAGATCGCGCGCCTCGTGGAAGACACGTACGGGGCGCTCGGTGCGGGCATCGCGCAGTGCGTGCCGGGAAAGCGCATCGGTGACATCGGTCATGCAATCCAGCAGTACGCGGAAGATCGCGGGTACGGCGTGGTGCGGCAATATGTCGGTCACGCGGTCGGGCGCAAGCTGCACGAGGAACCACAAGTGCCGAACTACGGCGATCCGGGCACCGGCGTGCTCCTGCGTCCCGGTATGGTGCTGGCAATTGAACCGATGCTGACGCTCGGCACGTACGAGACACATGTGTTGCCCGACCAATGGACGGTAGTCACGGACGACGGCAAATGGGCGGCGCAGTTCGAGCATACCGTGGCGATCACGGCAAAGGGGCCGGATGTTCTCACCCTGCCTTGGAAGTGGCGGGGTTAAATGGATTGCGTTCAGCGGGGCTGCGTAGTATACTATCGGTTCCGCCGATTGGCACGGCGGCTTTCGCGTGGGTTTGATTCATTTTGAGGGGTGGTGCGATTGGCGAAGAATAGAGACGTCATCAAGGTCGAGGGAAAGGTCATCGAGTCACTTCCAAACGCGATGTTTCGCGTGGAGCTGGAGGGCGGGCACGAAGTCCTTGCCCATATCTCAGGCAAGGTGCGGCTGAACTTCATCCGTATCTTGCCGGGAGACCGTGTGGACGTTGAACTTTCGCCGTACGACCTCGCGCGCGGGCGGATCACGTACCGATATCGGTAGAACGGCACGTACCGGTATCGGTACATGGGAAAGGGAAGGCACATGGCACGTATTGCCGGGGTGGACATCCCGCGTGAGAAGCGCGTAGAGATCGCCCTCACATACATTTATGGCATCGGCCTGACGACGAGCCAGAAACTGCTCGCGCGTACGGGCATCAACCCGGACACCCGCGTCAACCAGCTCACGGATGACGAGGTCAGCCGCCTGCGCGACATCGTTGAAAAGGGCATGGTGGTCGAGGGCGACCTGCGGCGTGAAGTAGCGATGAACATCAAGCGGTTGATTGACATCAACTGCTATCGGGGCACCCGCCATCGTCGCGGCCTCCCCTTGCGTGGGCAGCGCACCAAGACCAACGCCCGCACCCGTCGTGGCCCACGCCGCGCCATCGCCGGGAAGAAAAAGGCGACGAAGTAGCCGGTTGTCGGCGGTTCTTGGTCGGTCAGTAGGACACCGACCACGAGCCTGCTGGCGTGTTTCGGCAATTGATTACTGGTTACCGGGTGTCGGTTACTGTGAACGGAGAGAGCAAACAATGGCGGAACGGCGAACACGGGGTGCGCGCGGTGGGAAGAATCGGGTACGGCGACGCGATCGCAAGAATATCCCGCGTGGGAAGGCGTTTATCCAGAGCACCTTCAACAACACGATCATCACGCTGACCGACCCGCAGGGCAACGTCTTGTCCTGGGGGAGCGCGGGGTCGTCGAACTTCAAGGGGTCGCGTAAGAGCACACCGTACGCAGCGCAGGTCGCCGCCGAGGGCGCGGTGCGCCGCGCGATGGAGCACGGGTTGCGCCAGGTCGAGGTGTTCGTCAAGGGGCCGGGGAGCGGTCGTGAATCCGCTATCCGGGCCTTGCAATCAACCGGCCTCCAGGTGCTACTGATTACGGACGTGACGCCCGTGCCGCACAATGGTTGCCGCCCCCCGAAACGTCGTCGCGTGTGAGAGGCGACGTGTGCCGGTATCTCTGCATCGTCCGAAGCGTTTTTTCGGCAGGCATGTGCCTGCCGGTCATGCCAAGAACTAAAGGAGGCTGGTAGCGGTGCTGGACATTGCACAGCCAAAAGTCGAGCTTTCCAAGAGTGGGCACAACTATGCCCGCTTCCTCGTTGAGCCATTGTCGCCGGGGTACGGGACGACGCTGGGGAATGCCCTGCGCCGCATCCTGCTGTCGAGTTTGCCGGGAACGGCGATCACGAAGATTCGTATCTCGGATGTCTGGCATGAGTTCAGCACGATCGCGCATATCCGCGAGGATGTGACCGAGATCGTGCTGAATGTCAAGCGCGTGCGCCTGCAATCGGATAACCACCTGCCACCGACGCGCGTGCGTCTCACCTGGCAGGGCAAAGGCACGATCACGGCGGGCGACATCAACTGGCCCTACGAGCTTACCTGCGTCAACCCCACCGAGGTGATCGCGCACGTCGAGGACGACGAGGGCGCGCTGGAGATGGAAGTCACGGTCGAGCGGGGCCGGTCGTACCGTTCGGCGGAAACGGCGGAGGGGTTGCAGCTGGGCGAAATCCCGGTTGACGCGATCTTTACGCCGATTCCGCGCGTGAACTTCGTGGTCGAGCATACCCGTGTCGGTCACATGACGGACTACGACCGCCTGATTCTGGAAGTCTGGACCGACGGCACGATTGAAGCAGGCGAGGCATTGCGCCAGTCCGCAGCGATCTTGCAGGAACACGCGCAGTTGATCGTGGACTTCGCCAATGGCGCGGTCGAGGAGTCCAACGGCATCGGGCCATACGTCACCCCGGAGGCGGAAGCGAAGTTGCTATCCGAGCTTGGCCTGTCTTCGCGCGTGCTCAATGCACTGCGCAGCCAGAAGATTGACCGCGTGGGCCAGGTGCTGAAGATGAACCCGGATGACCTCATGGGCATTCGGAACTTCGGGCCGAAATCGCTCAGTGAGTTGCAAGAGAAGCTACAGGTGCATGGTTTCCTCGGCGCGAACCGGCGGCTGATCCCGGAAAGTGACGAGTTGGCGGTAGACGGGATCGGGGAAGAGGTGGAGGCCTGACGGCTTCCACCTCTTCCTTGCGCGACGCGCGACGAGGGTTTCCAGGGAGGAGAACACGGTGCGGCATCGGAAGGCAGGGCGCCACTTTGGGCGCAATTCAGGCCAGCGTACGGCGCTGATGCGCGGTCTGATGAACAGCCTCATTTTGAACGAGCGGATCATTACCACCGAGGCGAAGGGCAAGAATGTGCAGCCGCAGGTGGAAAAGATCATCACGATTGCGCGTGAGGACACGGAGGCGCATCGCCGCCTCGTGCTGGCGAAACTGGCGAACCCGCTTGCCACCCTCAAGCTCTTTGAGGAGATCGGGCCACGCTACGAGGGGCAACCCGGTGGGTACACGCAGCTGTATCACCTCGGCCAGCGGCAGGGCGATGGTGCGCCGATGATCGTTTTGCGGTTGATGGAGTAGTAGAGTAGGAGTTCGTGTGCCGCGCCTTCGTCTCGATCTCGCGTACGACGGCGTGGCATTCGCCGGTTCGCAGGTGCAGCCGGGGCAGCGCACGGTGCAGGGCACGCTGGAAACCGCGCTTGCCACATTGAATGGCACGGCGGTGCAGGCGACCTTCGCAGGGCGGACCGATACCGGTGTCCACGCGATTGGGCAGGTCGTCCACGCGGATGTGCGGCGGGCGGAGTGGAGTGGTGAGAAGTGGCGGCAGGCGCTGAATGCGCTTCTGCCACCGGAAGTGCGGGTACTGACGGCGCGGACAGTCGCGGATGGCTGGCACGCCCGGTACGATGCCTGCTGGCGGGAGTACCGTTATACCGTCTGGAACGGCCCCGTCCTGCCCCCGCTCGCGCGCGGTACCCATTGGTGGGTGCGGGGCGCGCTCGATCTGGCGATGATGCGACGGGCGACCCGGTATCTGGTCGGTGAATATGATTTCGCGGCATTCGCGGGGGATGGCAAAGGCGTTCCTGGCGCGGTGGAAGCGGGACACACGACGCGCCTGGTGCGGCAGGCGAACTGGACGGCAGCGAAAAGCCCGGAGCCGGTGGCGGGCATTTCCCTGACGTTCAGTGTGGAGGCAAACGGCTTCCTCACGCATATGGTGCGAAACATGGTTGGGGCATTGGTGGCCGTGGGGCGCGGCACGCATGAACCGGAAATGCTTGCCGCATTGATCGCCGCACGGGATCGCCGTCTTGCCCCGCCCACGGCGCCGCCTCAGGGGTTGACCCTGTGGCGAGTGCGATACGACGACGATGATGACGATGGAGAGACTGAGGGAGGGAATCACGATGCCGACGATGACGAACACGACGTACTCGCCGAAGGCGGCGGAAGCCACGCATGAATGGTTTGTCGTAGACGCGAACGGGCACACACTCGGACGGCTGGCAACAGAGGTCGCGCGCGTGCTGCGTGGCAAGCACAAGCCGACCTTCGCACCGCACATGGACATGGGTGATTACGTGATCGTCGTGAACGCGGAAAAGATCGCAGTCACGGGCAACAAGCCGACGCAGATGCATTACTACCGCCACTCCGGCTACCCCGGTGGCCTGAAGTCGCCGACCTTTAACGAGATGCTGCGTAAGCACCCGGAGCGCATCATCGAGACGGCGGTCAAGGGGATGCTGCCAAAGAACCGCCTCGGCAGAAAGCAGTACCTGAAGCTGAAAGTCTGCGTCGGGCCGACGCATCCCCACGAGGCGCAGAAGCCGCAGACACTGGTGATTGAGGAACACGTTGCCCGTGCGACGGCCCGCCTCGCCGCCCTTCAAAGCGAAGCTGCCGATTAACTGCCGTAGTTGGATACATGCATTACGACGATCTCAAGGAGGGAACACGATGGCGATACGGACATGGGCGCTGCCGAGCGGGCAGTACCACGATGCGGTCGGGCGGCGGAAAAGCGCCGTTGCCCGCGTGCGCCTCTACACCGGCACGGGTGAATTGCTCGTCAATGGCAAAGCGGGGCAAGACTACTTTGGCGGACGAGAACTGCATCAGATTACGATCCTGACGCCCTTGCGGCTGACCAACATGGCAGACCGCTTTCTCGTCTCGGTCAAAGTCGTGGGCGGCGGCGTTTCCGGGCAGGCGGGTGCAATTCGGCACGGCATCGCCCGCGCCCTTGTCCGCTTCGATCCCGAACTGCGACCGACACTGAAGCGGGCGGGATTGCTCACGCGCGATCCCCGCGTGAAAGAGCGCAAAAAGGTCGGTCTCAAGCGCGCGCGCAAGGCGCCTCAGTACACGAAGCGGTAATTGCGCGGCAACGACTGATGCGCGAAAACGGACACGCAAAAGGGGGCGGTACTAGACACCGCCCCTGCTTGTTTCGCCCGTTCCGTTCCAATCTCCCACTGAGGTGCCCGTGATCGTTGGTGTCGCCCGAATTACGCTGACGCTCCCCGCCGCGCAGTCGCTGAAGGACAAGCGCAGCGTTATCAAGTCGCTCCTCGCGCGGTTGCAGAACCGCTTCAATGTCTCCGCTTCGGAAGTGGAAGCGCAAGATCGGTGGGGCATTGCGGTCGTCGGCCTGACCTGTGCAAGCACATCGGCGGGACACGCGGATGAAATGCTCGCTGCCGCGATCCGTTTCGTCGAGGCCAATGGCGCGGACTATTACGTGAGCGACGTGCAGACCGAGACGATTACTGCACTGTAGAGCGGTCTACGGTACCGTTGGCCCGGTTTTCCTAACCCCCGTGCCACCCGCTTGCGGGTGGCACGGGGGTTAGGAGGATTCGGCGTACCCACTGGCCAATATCGCCGTAATCCGCTCTCACACTGAAAATTACCCGGCAATCGTGTGCCCGCGTACGTCGTGCGGTCAATTGGCTATTTGTCGCCGTCCGCAGGGGCGGGTGCGCGCCGGGGTTGCCGTGGGGGAGCGGCAGTGGGGAACTGCTCAACCGTACTCTGTTCGTGGACGAACTGCACCGCGCGGGTGAGCCGCTGCACCGCACGGCGCAAGCTCCACGCGCCCACCGCATAGGGCGAGAGTTCGAGCGTGACCGCGCCGGTATAGCGTCGGGCGCGCAGCCGGTGAAGGAGTTCCACAAGCGGTAATTTCCCGTCTCCCGGTAGCTGATGCTCGCGGAAAAGGGCATTCAGTGAGCGATTCGTGATCGGCAGTGCGTCTTCGTAGCGATCACTGAGATGAACATTGCGCAGCCGGGGCAGCACGACATCGAGCGCGGCAACGATATTCAGGCCAAAAGCCGCAGCATGTGACGTGTCAAAGGTAATGTCGAGGTCCCATTCTTCACAGACCCGGTACAGATTCAGGGGGCGGTCGAGAAAATCGAGCCGGGGCTGTGGCTGGAGCGTGCCACGGTTTTCCACCGCGAGGCGCGCGCCCGTATGTTCGAGAATCGCGCTCGCCCCCTGCACGGTGGCGAGAAAAGCGCGGCCTGACTCGGTATGCAGCCCCGCGCCACCCATCACCGGCAGCACGACCGCCCGACATGCGGGAAGCGCGGCGGCAAACCGTGCGGCGGCAAGCACGTCGTCCTGAGCCTGCGCGGGGCGTCGGCCCGCACGGAGGATGGGATGCACGCTGCGGATCGGCATTCCCCGCTCATCGGTGATCTCGCGCACGACCTCCGGCCCGACGGCAAGCAGGTGTCCGTTCAGCAGGAGTTCAAGCCCGTCCGCGCCGACGGCCTGCGCGACATATGCGGCGTCGGAAACACTGCGGGGGGTGAGGCTGCGGGTTGAAATGAGCACGTCCATCCGTTGTCGTGGCTCCGTATCTGCGTCTGCGAGTATCGCTGCCTGCTCCGGTGTGACCCCCAAAGTGTAACACCGCCCCATACGGGCAACAAGAGTTTTCTGCACCACGACAATGGTGATACTGTGCCATTGCGCCGGTTATGGCCCGGCCATGCCCGCCCGCCCCTGGTCGCCGCCGTATCGCAGGCTGCTTTTCCAGTCGTTCTCCAGGTCTTCGATGCTTTCTTTCAGCACCTGCTGCATCGCCTGGTCGTAGGAGAGGCCATCCTTAAAGGACGAGACGAGGTTGCCAAGCGTCTGGGGTCGGAAGGCGTTGACGATGTAGTTCACGACGCTCTCACTCTCCGCATAGGAAAGGATCGCCTGTGATTCATCGAGGGGGAAGGGCGAATTGAGCGCGCGCAACGGAATGAGTTTGTCCTGTTCCAGCGCGTCACGCAGAATGGGGCCAAGCCGGATATCGGTGGTCTCCTGATTGCGCACGGCAAGTCCCTCATCGAGCCACAGCGGCAGTTCGTTGTACGGGTTCTGGCTCGCCTGATAGGTGATCTGATGGCTGATCTCGTGTGGGATGACACGGCGAATCTCTGACCCTGCCGACCGGCCCGGCGCGATGGCCGCGAGGATGAGACCGAGGTCTTTGCGCGCGGCCCCGGCAATCCACTCCACGGAATTGGGTGGCAGGGCGCCCCGGAGGTCGCGCGAGTTCTCGTAGATGAGCACGCGAATGGGGCGGTCGCCCATCACGCCAAAGGTCTTTTTGATGTTATCGGCAGCGCGCGCGGCGGTATCCACCGCGTCTTTGCCAAAGGCATCGTCGCCGCTGTACCACCAGAGGGTAATCTGGCCGTTCTGCGTTTTGTGCCAGGGTTTCCCCGTGTCCATGTAGAACACCGATGTGCTGTCCGTGCGCAGTTCGCTGCCGTCGGCGAGCGTGAAGAGCCAGCGATACTCCACATCTACGCCGGGAAAAAGAAAATTTAGTTGCGTATCGAGGGGGTAATCCGCTGTGACCTTTTTGCCCCGCTCAATGGGAACGTGGACGCGGCGGAAACTCGGTGACCCCACGGGATGATAGAGCAGGCTGACCGCCGTGATCTCCGCCGTTTGCGCCGTTGCTTCGAGACGGAAAGCAATATTCGTCGGGTATTTCACCGCCGCATCGCTGCGCGTCACTGCCACAGGGGAGGCCGCGCCGCCCGTACCGAGCGCCGGGTATCGGGCGCCGAAGGCCACCGCTGCCGTCGCAAGCGATGCTCCGACTCCCCCCAGGAACACGCGGCGGTTTACCCGGCGCGGTGATACATGCTCGCCCTCGCTTCCGGTGTCTGGCGCCCGATACCCGTCACTCATGCCGCGTCCTCGTCTCCTACGGGTGTCCCGTCGCCCATCTGCCAGCGCAACAAGGCGTTGATGAAGTCGTCAATCTCACCGTTGAGCACGGCCTGCGTGTTGCTGGTCTCGTAACCGCTACGTGTGTCTTTTACCATGTTGTAGGGATGCAGCACGTACGAGCGAATCGCGTTGCCCCAGCCCGCCGAGACATGCTCACCTTTGATGTCCGCCTGGTCACGCGCGCGCTCCTGCTCCTGCCGTTCGAGGAGCTTGGAGCGCAGAATCTTCATCGCCGTTTCTTTGTTCTGCGTCTGGCTGCGCTCATTCTGACATGTCACGACGATGCCCGATGGCATGTGCGTGATGCGGATCGCGCTCGATGTCTTGTTCACATGCTGCCCACCCGCACCGGAGGAGCGATAGGTGTCTATGCGGATGTCGTCATCGTTGATGACGATTTCCTCCGCGTCCTCGGCTTCGGGGATCACTTCCACGAGCGCGAAGGAAGTCTGCCGCCGCTTCGAGCCATCGTAAGGCGAGATGCGTACGAGGCGATGCACACCGGCCTCGGCACGGGTATAGCCATAGGCGTAATCGCCCTTGATCTCCACGGTAACGCTCTTTATCCCCGCCTCTTCGCCTTCGGTCATGTCCACGATCTCGGCGGCGAAGCCACGGTGCTCGGCCCAGCGCAGGTACATGCGCAGGAGCATCTCGGCCCAGTCCTGGCTTTCGGTGCCGCCTGCGCCGGCGTGAATCGAAAGGATCGCCGTCGCGCGGTCGTGCGGCCCCGCGAGCATCAGGTCGAACTCCATCTTGTCGAGCCGCCCCTGCAACTCTTGGGCACTAGCGAGCACGTCCGACAGCATATCGGCGTCGTTGCGTCCGAGGTCCGCGAGTTCGCGTGCGTCCGCGATCTCCTGCGAGAGCGTGCGCCACGTTGCGACCTGTTCCTGCAATGTGGAGAGGCGCTGCATCACCCGTTGCGCGGCCTGCGGGTCATCCCAGAAGCCATCAACGGCGGACTGCGCGGTCAACGCCGCGATCTGTTTTTCTTTACCGGCCAGGTCAAAGACGCTCCTGGGCGACATCAACACGCGCGCGGAGGTCTTCGAGAATGTCGGTCATTTGCTCAAACATCGGTGTACCGTCCCTTATGAAAAGCGCAGGAAGCGCGAAGATTTGCATCACATTAAGTATACCAGAATGGTGGATGTACGGGTGTACATTCGCCGCTCTTTGCACTGCTGCACACCTCGCCCGAACTGGCTTCGTGCTGGCTTGCTCAGGCGTCAGTGATCGCGGCGCCACCGCCACGCGGGTCTGCCGCGCCCTCGACCGTGCCTGTATCGGGGTGAATGCGGATCGCCTGCACGAGCGCGAACTGGCCGTAGGGCGCGGGGTTGGGCACGAACTTGAGACCGGCTCGCGTTGCCGCCGCCTGCCGGACCCAACTGGGAATGCGCGCCTCGCCGTCGAGCGTATCGCTCTGGCAATCTACGCGAGGGGCGGACACGGCCTCCACCGCGCTCATGCCGAAATCGAGCAGGTTGACGATGCCCTGCAACACGCCCGTCATGATGCGCGTGCCACCCGGCGCACCGATCACGAGGCAGGGTTCGCCCCCTTCAAAGCCTATCGTCGGGCAGATGCCCGTGATCCGCCCCTTGCCGGGAGCGATGCTGTTCACGGTGCCGGGGCGCGGGTCAAAGCAGTTCATCGCGTTGTTGTACATGAAACCCAGGCCCGGCGTGATCGTGCCGTTCGACGAGCCAAGCGTGTGCGTGAGGGCGATGCAGTTGCCCGCGCGGTCTGCCACGCTGACGTTTGTGGTCGTCGGGCTATCGGGGTGCCAGCGCGGCACGATGTAGCGGTCGCCCGTCGCCAGTTTCGCCTGCCACTCGGCGGCGCGCTCCTTGGAGGTGAGCATCGCGGTCGGCACGTCCACGAATCGCGGGTCGCCGACGTGTTCCGCGCGGTCAATCATCGCGCCGATCTGAGCGCGCGCCATAGTGTACACGTACTCCTCGGTGCCGAAACCCATCGCCGGGAGGTCATATCCCTCAAGGATGTTGAGCATCCCAAGCAGCGTCGGGCCACCACCGGGCGCGGCGTTCGTGGCGAGATCGATGCCCAGGAAGGTGCCCGTGACCGGCGCGTAGGTGCGCACGCGGTAATCGCGCAAGTCGTCGCACGTCACGGTGCCACCGTTCGCCGCGATGTCCGCCGCGATCTGTGCCGCCATTTCGCCAGTGTAGAATGCCTCCGCGCCGCCCGCCGCGATCCGCTCCAGCGTGCGCGCGTATTCGAGGTTGCGCAACCGCTCCATGTAGCGATACGGCGAACCGTCGGCTTTCAGGTAAATGCGGCGGGACTCCGCGCTGTAGCCGATGCGGTTCAGGCCGCCGATCACGAGGTCGTAGCCCTGTCCCGCCATGCCCCGCGCCAGTTCGGGCGACACGAGCCACCCCTCGCGCGCGTAGCGGATGGCGGGCGCGATCAGGTCCGTCCACGGCAGCGTGGCGTACTGCCGGTGCAGTTCCCACAGACCGGCGAGCGTGCCCGGCGTCGCAATTGCGCCGTAACCGATGTCGTTCACGTTGTCCCGCAACCGCCAGCCGTAGCCGGTGAAGACCTCGTCCTCGATGATGCCCGCCCACATCTCCGGCGTGGCGCGGCCCCCCGCTGTGGCGTTGAAATCAATTACGGCGCTGGTGTCGGTGCGGGCGTCGTAGAGGGTGAGACAGCCAAAACCGCCGACGCCGCACATTTGCGGGTCCACGACCATCTGCGTAAACGCGGTGCAGATCGCGGCGTCAAAGGCATTGCCCCCGGCTTTGAGTACCCGCGCGCCTTCTTCCACGGCGTATGGCTGCGGTGCAACAACGATTCCCCGTGCTGGCTTCATCCGACACCCCTCCCTGTGTTTCGTCGCCCCACTGCCGGGGCCGCAATGCGCTCGCTTCTGGGGCCGCATCGTATCACACGTCTGGGCCGGGGGCGCGAAAAAGGAGGCGACGCGAGCGCCGTCCCCTTCACGATGACTGGGGTGATGCGAGGGAAAGAATTACTCCTGAGCCGTCGCTGCCGATGCGCTGCCAGTGGACTCGGTGGCGGTGCTGTTGATCGCTGGGTGCGTGTTGATCTTGATCGCGCGGGGCTTGGCCTCTTCCGCCTTCGGCAGGGTCAGCGTCAAGACGCCATTCTCGAACTGCGCCTGCGCTTTGTCGGCCTTCACTACGGTGGGCAGCGTCACCACGCGGTCAAAGGAGCCGTACCGCCGCTCGCGGGCAAGCCATCGCCCCTGCCGCTGGGTCTGCTCCTGCGCCGCGCCATTCGTCGCCTGCGTCCCGTTCGGTTCCGGCTGGCTCGCGCCCTGTGGCCCCTGCGGCTTGAACTCACCGTGGATGCGCACCGTGCTACCGAGCACGTTGATGTTCACATCGTCCGGGTTGACGCCGGGAAGCGCCGCCGTAATCACGAACTCGTTGCCGCCCTCATGAACGTCCAGCGCGAGGTTGCCCGCGCTACTCATCAGGCTGCTCGCGCCGCGTGGCGCAACATAGCTGTCTTCCAGCAGGTTCGACATCGCTTCGCGCAGCGTCATCATGTCACGGAAGGGGTCCCATCGGGTGATGCTCATCGTCTATACCTCCATCGCTTTGGTGATAACTCCAGTGGCATCCTCTGCCACGGTTTGAGAATACAGCATGAGTCGCTACGTGTCAAGTATCAAGAGCAATTCTTTGCAAGAATTGTCTCACTATTATGTGTGCTCCTGCTGACATCATGCGAGCGCCGAACCGAAAAACGCGGCAGGCATTCGTTGCCTGCCGCGCCTCCAACCGATGCATCGGTTTGTTCAGCCTTGTTGCCAGAGGGTGCGCGTGGTGCGGGGATCGCCGGTGACGAGGTCGCGCATGATCTCGCGCTCGATGCGGCGCAACTCGCCAAAGGTTTCGTGCGCAGTATTCGCGGCCTCGGTGTAGCCCATCGTCTCAAAGCGCGTGGTGATCGTGTCCAGAATGCCCCGCTCGATAAAGGAGCGTGTGCTCCCCGCCCAGGGCGCGAGCGTTAACTGGCCTAGTTGCTCGAACTGCGGGCGCAACCGGCGGATCGAGCGCAGGCGCTCTTCCGGCGATTGCACCATGCCATCGAGCAGCATCACGGGGCCGTTCTCGTAGTTGTGCCGTGCGTCCACGATCAACGTTTTGCCCAGGCGGGGAAAGAAAATGCTCATCACCTCGGCATCTATCAGATGCCGGATGATCTTGTCGCTTGCGAGATTAAACGGGTAATCCATCCTTCGCTCCTTTGTCTGTGTGCAGCCAGTATGCGGTACGGAAAGGGGGTAGCGATCAGGTTGCCGGTGGCGGCTCGTGCGACGATGACGTACTCCCGGCGACGGGTTGCGACTGTGACACGGGGCCGGTCGTTCCATGCCCGTTGCGTCCAATGGCGAGGGTATCGAGCATCGCGGCGTGCAGGTGTCCGTTAGAGGCGACGATGTCCCGCGACTCCGGCGTGTACGGTGTCCCGGCGGGCATTGAGATCGTGCCGCCTGCTTCCTGGACCATCAGCGCGCCCGCTGCCATGTCCCACGGGGAAAGCGAGAACTCCCAGAAGCCGTCATAGCGGCCCGCCGCGACGTAGCACAGATCGAGCGCCGCCGCGCCGTCGCGCCGCGTCCCCTGTGAGCGCAGCACGAAATTGCTCCAGTGCGAGAGGTTGCTCGTCGAGGCGTCAAGGCGGTAGGGAAAGCCCGTGCAGAGCAACGCTTTCGGCAGTTCGGTCGTGCCGGAAACCGTGAGCGGGCGTCCGTTCAGCGTTGCGCCCTCGCCCCGGCTGGCAACGAACAGCTCGCGCAAGTACGGCGCGAAGACGACACCGACGAGCATTTCGCCCGCGCGCTCCACGGCGATGGAGACGCAAAAGAGCGGGTAGCTATGGGCGAAGTTCGTGGTGCCGTCTAGCGGGTCAATGATCCAGCGATACGCACCCGTGCCACCCGTGCCCGTGCCTTCTTCGGCAAGGATGCGATGGTCCGGGAAGCGGCGCGTGATCGTTTCCACGATGATCGCCTCGCTGCGCTTGTCGGCCTCGGTGACGAGATCGCGCGTGCCCTCACCCTTGAACTGGATATCCCGCACGCCTGCCTCGGAGACCGCAAGGATCGCTGCCCCCGCTTCATGCACCAATGCAATGGCAGTTTCCCGCAACTCACGTACCGCCGCTTCCGCCACCCTCGCCTCCTCGTCCGTACACACCCTGCCACCCGTCGCAGTATACTCTCCCTTGCCACAACGCATGGGCGGTGCCATGCCTTCCCGCGCCCGCCGCAGGGGAAACGCAAAGGACGCGGAGAACGCGAAGGGGACAATGAAGGTACGGAGGAATGGAGCGGTGCATGGCACGGTTAGCGCATGATTGCCCTTGTTGCCTGTGTTCCTTTGCGCCTTCGCGCCTCTGCGTCCTTTGCGTTTCCCCTGCCTTCCGCTTGGGCGGGGGGTGAAGGATGCGGGCGCGGCGGCGGGGGGGCGAGCGGCGGGTACTCGTCGGGGGCATCTCGCATGAGACGAACACGTTTAGCCGGGAACCGACGGACCTCGCCGACTTCTATCAGCGCGTGCTGATCGAGGGCGCGGACGTCCTGCTCGGCTTCGGGGGCACGCGCACCACGGTGGGTGGCTTTCTCGATGGCTTGCACCTGCTCGGCGCGACGCCCGTGCCGCTCCTATATGCCTCCGCGACGCCGGGGGGGATCGTCACCCGCGCCGCGTACGACGTGCTGCGTTCCCGCCTTCTGGGCGGCGTGCGCGATGCGCTGCCCGTGGATGGCGTGCTGCTCGCACTGCATGGGGCGATGGTCGCCAAAGACGCGCCCGATGCCGAAGGTGAATTGCTCCAGGCGGTGCGCGCCCTCGTAGGGCCAGATGTGCCGGTGATCGCCACGCTGGACAGCCATGCGAACGTCTCTCCCGCGATGGTTGCGGCAGCAACCGCCCTGATCGGCTACACGACGTATCCCCATGTGGACACGTACGAGCGCGGGCACGAGGCGGCGGATTTGCTCTCCCGCATCCTGTTACGCGGCGTTTCCCCGACCGCCGCCCTCGCCGCACCACCGCTGCTCGTACCCCTGCCGCCGCAGAGCACACAAACGGTGGGCAGCGCGGAGACGCCGATGCGCACCTTGCTTGCCCGCGTCGCGTCGCTGCAAGCCAGCGACCGCCGCGTGCTGAATATCTCGATCACCGGCGGCTTTCCGTATAGCGATGTGCCGGAGGCGGGGCTGCGCGTCCTCGTCACCACGGCGGGAGACGTCGCGCTCGCCCGCGAAATGGCAATGTTGCTCGCGCGCGCCGCGTGGGAGATGCGCACGCAGTTTCAGCCTCGCATGGTTTCGATCCCGGCCGCGCTTGCACAGTTAGCGTCGGCGTCGCGCTACCCCGTGGCGCTTGCGGACAGCGGCGATAACCCCGGTGCGGGTGCGCCCTGTGATGGCACGGCGTTGCTGCACGCCTTGCTTGCGGCGGAGGCGCGCAGCGTCGCGGTCGCGGTGATCGCGGACGCGGAAACGGTGGCGCAAGCGGTCGCGGTGGGCACGGGCGCGACGATTGCCGTGCGCCTCGGTGGCAAGCGGGACGTATGTGCGGGCACACCGGTGATTGCCCCGGCGCGCGTGGTGCGGATCACGGACGGCGTGTTCACGAATACGGGGCCGATGGGTACGGGCAGCCGCACGCGCATGGGACGCACCGCCGTGCTTGCGTTTGGTGGCACAGACGGAGTGCAGGTCGTCGTCACCGAGCAGCGGACGCAGGCGTTGGACTTGTCGCTGTTCCGCTCGGTAGGCATCGAGCCAACGGCGATGCGCGCCCTCGTGTTGAAGTCGAGCGTGCATTTCCGCGCCGCCTTCGCCCCGATCGCCGCCGCCATCCTCGATGTGGACACGCCCGGTATCAGCACCCCGGACCTCACATCGTTCCCATTCCGGCACGTCCGCCGCCCCGTTTGGCCTCTCGACCCCGACACGACGTACGATGGCCTGCGGACATCCTGAATCACCCTGACACCTGTGCCTTCCCCTTACCCGCGAGCGGGTACCCGGTCGGGCGAAGGGAGAAGGGAAGGGGAGCGAGACAGGGCGGGATCGCGCTCCCCTCTGCCGACTCGTAGTATAATCGCCGCGACTGCGACGCAGGCCGTCGTTGCAATGGGTGGCAATAGGTGGTAGTGCGTCGTCCCCGCACAGGTGGGGGGAGAACCGATACGTGCATGACGAAACCGACAATCTCTTGCTGGACTTACCGCCTGCCGCGCTCGATACCATGCGGGGGGAGCGGCGGGCACGCCTGATTGCCTACCTGCATCGCTGGGGGCATGACGCAGTTTTGCTCGCATACCTCGATGCGTGGCTCGCGATGCAGCCGGAGAGCGCGACGCTGCGCGAGAAGCGTGCCGCCGTGTTGACCGCCACCGGGGAGGCCGAGGAGGCGTTGCCGATCCTTGACGCACTCGATGCCGAGCGTGGCCCAACACAATCGCGTCGTCAGGCGCGATGGGATGCATTCCGTGCCCTGGGCCGGTACGACGATCTGCGTGCCCTTGCGCCCCGGCCCGATGATGTTTCCCCGGCAACCGTCAATGACTGGCTGCGGTACGGCGATGCCCTGCGCGATACCGGCGCCCTGGACGAGGCGGCGGAAGCGTACGCGCAGGTCGCCGCCATTGACCCGGAGGCTGTACCGACCCGTCGTCTCGCCGCCCTCGCCCTCGCCGCCGGCGACCCCGCCATCGCCCGTGGGCATCTGGAAACGTGGTTCGTGCGCGACCCCGACCACCGGCCGAGCGTGGACGAGTTGCGCCTGCTGCGTGACGCCTGCGCCGCGTTGGACGATGCCGCCGCCGTTGCGTCGCTCGCCGCCCAGCTTGCCGCCCGCGAGCGTGAGGAGCGCGAACCCCTCGCCGCCTCATTTGGCGCGGTGCCAGGCGCGGATGGGGAAGCGCCAGGTAGCGAGTACGCAGCGCCGAGCGGGTACGCCGAGTCTGTTGCCGCCCCGCGTGCCATGCAGATTGTGGAGAGCCTCCCCCGTCTGGCAAACGACCCCGCGCCGTCCCCGGCGCTGCCTCCAGAGGCGTACACCGCCCTGCATGAGGTGTTCGGGCTGGCGGATTTCCGCCCGAACCAGGTGGCGACCATCGCCCGCGCCTTGGCAGGGCAGAGCATGTTGGCGATCATGCCGACCGGCGCGGGCAAGTCGCTCACGTATCAGTTGCCCGCGCTGCTGCTGCCAAAGGCGACGGTGGTGATCTCGCCGCTGATCGCGCTGATGAAGGATCAGGTGGACAATCTGCCCCCCGCCCTGCAAGTGCAGGCGACGGCGATCAACAGCACCTTGTCCGCAAGTGAGGTACGCGAGCGATTGAAGGGCATCGCGGCGGGGGCGTACAAGCTCGTGTATGTCGCGCCGGAGCGGTTGCGCAACCGTCCCTTTCTGCACGCTCTGCGCCGCGCCGGGGTCTCGCTCTTTGTGGTGGACGAGGCGCACTGCGTCAGCCTGTGGGGCCTGAGCTTTCGCCCGGATTACCTCTTTATCCGTGAGGCGCTGGACGCCCTCGGACGCCCGCCCGTGCTTGCCCTCACCGCCACGGCGGGCGAGGAGACGCAGGCGGAAATCGTCGCGCAACTGGGCATCGGCGAGCGCATCATGGCCTCCGTGTTCCGCCCGAACCTGCGCTTCGAGGTGCGCCATGCCGGGAACCGCGCCGAAAAGGGCGATCTCACCGTGCGCCTGTGCGCCGAGATCGCCGGGCCGATCATCGTCTACGCCCGCGCGCGCGGGACGTGCGAAGACATCGCCGACCTGCTGCGGCGGCACGGCATCCAGGCCGCGCACTACCACGCGCAGGTGCCCGACCGCGCCGCCGTGCAGGAGCGGTTCATGCGTGGCGAGACGCGCGTACTCGTCGCCACCGTCGCCTTTGGCATGGGCGTGGACAAGGCGGATGTGCGCGCGATCATTCACGTCAACCTGCCGCAATCGGTGGAGGCGTACTACCAGGAGGCGGGCCGCGCCGGACGTGACGGGCAGTCCGCCCGCTGCGTGCTCCTGTACTCCGGCAGCGACAAATCGCAGATGACGCGCTGGCTGCATGAGGGCGCGATCACTAAAGAACACCTGCGCCACCTCTACCGTATCCTGCGCGGCACCGTCTTCGGCCAATACGGCATCGTCTCGCTCGACGATGTGCAGCGTGCCGCCGCCCGCATCAATGAGGACGAAACATTCGCCCGCGTGGGCGTCAGCATGTTAGCCCGCGTCGGCCTCGCGCGGCGGCACTTCGACGTGCCCCGCCTCGTCACGCTGACGCTGCGCGACGGGGGCGACGGTTCCGACCCCCGTTTCGAGCAATTGCTGACTGCCACGGGGCTGTACCTCGGTGAAGTGGGGGAGTACGACCTGCTCCCGCTCGCCTTGGAGCTTGACCGCGCACCTGACGATCTGGAAGCCGACCTGCTCGCATGGCACGACCGGGGCTGGCTCCGCTACGTCGGCGTGCAGCGCGACTCGCTGATCGAACTGTTGCCCGCCCCCGCCGATGTCGGCGCCCGCATTGATACGCTGCTGGAAGACTACGCCGCGCGGCAGGATGCCCGCGTGGAGGCAATGGCGGCCTATGCCCGTGGCGCGACCTGCCGCCATGCCGCCCTCGCGGCGCACTTTGGCCAGCGGCTCGGCCGCTGTGGCACTGCCTGCGATAACTGCTTGCGGAAATCGGCGGGCGGAATCCGGCAATCGGCGGTGAGCAACCGTGAACCTGCCCCGGTTCCACGGCGTGTGTCGCTCCCTCCCGCGCGTGATGATGACGGTCGCCCGGACGTGCTGCGCGTGCTCGCGGGCGTGGCGTCCTTGCCGTACCCGATGGGCCGCAGCGGCCTCGCGCGCGTGTTGCGCGGCGCGTATGATGCCCCGGCGGGTGTCAGCGACCGGTGCGACGAGTTCGGCGCGCTGCGCCACCTGACCGGGCGGGCCACCGAGGAAATGATCGAGCAGTTGATCGCCGATGGCTACCTCGACCGGGCCGAAACGGACGAGTACCGCCGCGTCACGCTCGCACACAAAGGGCAACGCGCCCTCGCCGACCCCGCCCTGCTCCCGCAGTGGGCGGCGGAAACGGATGCGCTGGATGAACCGGACCCCGACCTTCTCGCGCGCCTCAAGGAATGGCGCACGGAGCAGGCGCGCGAGGCGGGTCTGCCCGCGTACTGCATCGTCTCGAATGCCACGATGGCAATCCTTGCCGTCGTGCGCCCCCAGAGCGAAGCCGCCCTGCTGCGTGTCAAAGGCATCGGCCCGAAAACTGTGGAAACCTACGGCGTGGACTTGCTCGCGCTGCTTGCGTAATCTGAGGGCCGAATGCACCCCTCCCCCTCCGCTTGGGGGCGTCGGGAGAGGGGAGGGGACGCATCGCAAGGCCGAGGCGTACCTCCCAATATCTCGATCTTGCCTCGTGTCCCTTCCCCTCCCCTCTCCCGCCGGCCCCAAGCGGAGGGGCCGGGGCCGGGGGAGGGGTGCATTGACCACGCATCCGCCGTCGGTTTGGTATAAAGCGAATTGCGGCAACCCCGCCGCGCGTGTTACCGTAGATTCCGATGCGATAGGTCACGCGGCCTCACGGACGGTGGGAGGGAGAACATGGTCGTTGTCACACCACGGTGGGTACGGCGGGGCGCGACAACGGCGGCGTTGCTGCTCGTCGCGGTCATGCTCACCGCCTGTGTCGAGGCCAATTCCCAGAGTGCCATCGGCTCCGACCTGAAGGGCACGACGAAAATGCGCGTCGGGGTCGCCAAAGTCGCGCTCGCGAATCTTGCCGCGAATAGAGACGCGGACACACCGGGCACGGACGACCTTTTCAACGGCCTGACCCGGCAGGTAGTCGCGCTCGGTGGCACGGCGATGCCCTATGAGAGCGGTGATTATACGGGGCTGGATATCCTGTTTGGCTTCACTTCGCTTGAAGAGATGCAGCGCCAGGTCAACACCGTGTTGGGCAACACGGCGGACGTTTCGGGGATGCCCGGCCTCGCGGGGGGCGCAACCGGCCGTGCGAACCCGCTCGTGCAGATCAGGGCCACGAGCACCGATGCGCGTGTGCGTATTGACGGCAATGTGGACCCATTGAGCACCATCAACGATTCCAGCGCCACCAGCGTCGCCACGGGCGGTGTGAACGTCGTCGGCCTGCTCTCGAACGGTGGCACGATTGCGTTGGCCTTTCGGATGCCGGGGGCAATTATCGCCACGGACGAACTTGCAGACACGGACGGCACCACGGCCTCATGGAGCTTCGACATCGGCGACAACGCGGCGACGATCTTTGTCGAGTCGCAACGGAACGCATAGTGGGCAGGCAGGCCGCGCGTCCAATCCCCCTCCCCATGCCCTTCGGGGTCGGCGGTGAGGTTTCCCCGCATTCACGCAAATGTGTACGTTCGCGGTATGATGTGGGCGGGCATTACTGCCCGCTTCTTTATGTGCGTGGCCCCAATGGGGGTGTGGCGAGAGGAACAAACGGTTTATGTCTCAGGGCGCTTCCCCGTGGCGTGGCGTGCGGCGCCGCGCGTGGCTCCTCATGCTCGCGGTCGCGCTCCTCGCGGGGTGCGGGGGTGATCTCACACTACCCACGCCCCCGACGGTAAGTGACGGGGGCAGCAATACCGCCAGTAATGGCGGCGCCCTCGCTACCGCACCCATCGCGACGGGCCAGGGGCGGGCGTACGCGACCACTGTTGCCGCTCCCACACCGACCGTTGGCCCCTCCACGGACGGCATCAGTGAGGGGGTGCGCCTCACGGGTGCGGACCGCTGGCAACGCGCGGGCTATACGGGCCGGGGCGTGCGGGTCGGCGTGCTCGAATGGACGTTTAGCGATACCGACCGCTTTCTGCCCGGCGCGCGGCTGACCGTGAAATCTTTCCGGCCCGACGGCGCAACGACTGTCACCGACGAGGGTGAGCTACCTTATGGCACGCTGCACGGCACCGCCACGGCGGAAATCGTCCACGAGATGGCCCCCGACGCCGAACTTTACCTGGCGGTGATTACGCTCACTCCCGACAGCTTCGTGCAGGCGATTGACTGGCTGACCACGACCGCGAAGGTCTCCGTGATTTCCTTTTCCGGTGGCTGGTACAACGGCTACCCGAAGGATGGCACGAGCGCCATGGCGCAGGCGGTGGACCGGGCGAGAGCCGCCGGTGTGTTCGTCGCCCTTTCCGCAGGCAACAAAGCGAGCGGCGAGATCGGCTCGAATGCCAACGAGGGCCACTATCGCGCCCTCTATACCGACAGCGACGGCGACGGCTACCACGACTTTGGCGGCACGAATGGCGTGGCAATGCGCGCCAACGGCTACCTGCGCATTCAGCTCGACTGGGAGGCGTGGCGGCACCCAGACGCCACGTACCACTTCGTGCTCTTTAACGAGGACGGTTCGGTCGCCATTGACCACTCGGAACCGAGCACCGCCCCCGGCAATAACGTGCCGTATCAGGTGCTGGAGACGCGCGTGCCGAAAGGCACCTATCTCCTGCGCGTGGCGAAAGATGGGAGCGGCCCCGATGTGCCGATTGAAATCTTCTTCAACGGCGCGCAATTCGGGCAGGTGACGCCGGAAGGCAGCCTGAACCTGTTTGCCGATGCGCGCGGCGCGGTCGCCGTGGGTGCGGTGAGTTGGAAAACCGATACGATTGAGCCGTACGCCTCGCGTGGCCCGACGGCGGATGGCCGGGCCAAGCCTGATCTGTATGCCCCGGACTGCACGGCGAGCGTGACGTATGCCAGTGTGGGCGGCGAGGGCTTTTGTGGCACGAGCGCCGCGACGCCGCATGTTGCCGGGGCCGCCGCGCTCTATAAACAGGCGTTCCCTGCCGCGACACCGGACGACATCCTCGCGTACTTCCGCGCGCATGCCCGCCCGCTCCCGGATACGGGGCACGATGGCATCCCCGCCGGCGCCGCCCGCCTCGACCTCGGCCCGGTACCGGCCCGATAAGCCGGACCGGCTCCCGACTGTGGGCTTATTTCGGTGGTGGGCCAAGTGCGAGACGGCCCGCGCCGCCTGTGTTGGGGTCGGCATCTGATCCCATCAAATGCTGGGCATGGCTTTGAAAGAACGCGAGCAGGTCGTCAGCCGTGAAGGTGGGGTTCGCTTGCAGAACAAGGGCCGCCGCCCCCGCGACATGCGGGGCCGCCGAGCTTGTGCCACAAAACACATCGTTGTCGGTGACGGAGTACACCGCGCTCGTGACGCAGGTGGGAGCAACGAGGTCGGGCTTGGTCCGGCCATCCGCTGTCGGGCCACGCGAGGATGAGGGGTCTACAACGTCCGTCTGCCAGTCCGCCTGTCCCACCGTCACGGCCCCGCGCGCATCGGCAGGCACGCTGAGGCTGCCTGCGGCGGTGATCTGGGCGAATTGCGCTCCCCCGAAATACAGGTCGAAATGCACGGGCGGGGCGTCCGGCGTGAGGTTGCGCACGCGCAGGGTATACGTGCCATGCGCGAACTTGCCCCGGAGTATCTGCGCGGGTTCGCCGCTGCTGCTCACGCGCGTGATTGCCCGCGCAACCTCCACGTTGTCATTGTTGTAGAGGTACAGCCCGTAGGTGATATGCGGCATCGTGAAGTCATCCCAGCCAAGCTCAATCGTCACCGGATCGCGCCCGATATGCAGGATCACGCCGTTCGAGCCGTCGAAGTCGTGGTAGCCGTCACCGTCGGCGTCGGTGAACGTCGCACCATAGTGGCCTTCCGCTACATCGCTCCCGATGTCGCCGGAGCCGCTGTTTCCGGCGGCGACAGCGAAGAACACGCCCTGCGCCTGCGCGCGGTTGATGATCTGGTCGTACTCACTCGTGCCGTCATGCGGCACGCCGATGTCCTGGCCGATGGAAAGCGAGATGACCGTCACGCCATTACTGATCAGGTAATCCACCTCGTCCGAGAAGAGCGCCTCGGAGCGGCTCGTGACCCGCCGTTCATCCGCCACAAGAAAGAGTTGGGCGTCCGGCGCCATTTCATGCACGATCTCGGCGCAGGCGGTGCCGTGGTAGTCGTCCGGGTTGTTCGGGGTCGAGAGCAGACCGTCACGGCGAAAGGAGCGGGTAGTGACATTTGCCCCGGCGAGAAAGCGGGTGTAACCACTGAAGCCGAGGTCAATGATGCCGACTTTCACCCCTTTACCCGTGAAGCCCGCCGCCTGCCACGTATCCGCCCCTGTGACATGCACGCCTTCTGAAAAGGTGGTATTCATCATTCCCGCCGCAGCAGTTGGTATTACTCCGGGCGTCGGTGCAACCGGCGCGGTCGGCACTGCTGACATGGAGGGCGTCGCCGATGTGGTCGGCAGTGGACGGAGCGGTGGCATCAACCCGCCGACCGGCGGTGTCCCGGTCGCTGCCCCCGGCGCGGTTGCGCGCGGGGCTGATGTTGCCGTCGCGAATGCGGGGCCACCGGAGGGAGGGGTCGCCCCGGCAGGCGGCGTGGCTGCCAGCGCGGGCGGGGCCACAAACGTCATCAGCGCGCAGAGCGCGACGCACAGCCGCAGGAGAATACGCCGTGCAGGGGAGGAGGCGCGCGTGTTCAAGTGATCTCCGCTCTCTTACGTGGGCAGCGAGCCGGGTCGTGATCGCCGCGCCCTATTCGCCTTCGGTTTCGCACCGGTAACGTTCACCACATTCCGCCGTAGTATAGACGCGGGTGTGATGGATAGATGCGCATCATACCTGCCTATTGCGGGCTATGAGATTGCACGTCACATCAGCATTCGCGTATAGCGAAACAGGGGCTACCTAAAGATGCCCGTAAGGGTGAGTATACCTGCTCGCCGCAGCGAGCGATAGTCCCTTTGCAAAGATCGTGGGCCACTCCCGTACCACAAGGCTGCATGCGACTACGGTATCCGTATTTACGGTGTCTACGATGAACCGATCATCGCCGCTGCTACAAACCACTGGTCGCACGATTTATCGCACTTCGGCACGGTCTCGCGCAGTGCGTTGCGACGTAACGTGGTGTCTTCCGTACACGCGCACCACGCTGTCCTGCCAGATGATGTCGGCCTCCGTAAAAGCGGCGGTAGCCGGGTCTTCTTGCACAAAGAGGATCGCATAGTCGTACCGTGCGTTTGCTTGCGGTGGCCCGCGATACTCCTGTCCGAAACTCGCCCGTACATGCGAATACAGGGGATGGTCGCGGAGCACGAACCCGAGCATGGCCATATACGCCCCGGTCTGGCGGGGGTCTTCGCGCGAGAGGAGCACCGAGGCGTGGGGCGCGAGCGCGGCACGTAGCGCCTCGAACCGTGCCGTTGGCGCGACCTGATACACCGTTGTTTCGCCAAAGCGCGCGACGGGGGCGAAGGCGAACCCATCCTGTTCTGCCCGGAGTCGGTCTGTCAGGTTACGGTCGTTCTCGCTTTCCGTGAATTGGTCGTAATGCACGACGATATGCGTAATGCCAAGCCCCTGAAGCAGGCCAACGGCACGCGGCGAAGGGAGAAGGGAGAGGTCTTTCACCAGTGCCTGGTATCCCTTCGGGAGCACCGTGGCGTTTCCATTCACGAGGGGGTGATGATGCACGAGCGAGAAGTATTGTTCGCGCGCGGCGATGCGCTGCTCGCGGGCATGATCGGGAAAGAACAAGGGCAATTCGAGTATGCGGGCATCAGGTTGTGTCGCCAGCCAGTGGTACACGGGCGGGATCGCGGCGCCGCTTTCGAGTGGCGTCAGGGGCAGTGGGTGGTTCAGGTACTCCCCACCCGTACCCAACAGGATCACGGCGCTGCCAAAAATGGGAAGCACGCGCGTCAGTCGCGCAGGGGACAGGCGTATGGTGGCGAGGCGATGGCTCACGGCGGTGAGGCCCGTTGCCGCGAGGCCGGCGATGCCGAGCAAGAAAAGCGCCCCAAAGCGTGCCGGCACACGCATGCTGTCCCACCCCGGCAAATGCCAGTAGAGCAGCGCATAGGGGAGATAGCCGATAAGAACCGACTTCGCTCCCGGTACGAGCCGCAACTGGGGTCCGAGCGCGAACACGCCACTCGTCAGCACGAGCAGCGCGAGAAATTGCTCCCATGCCCTGCGACGCCCCACCCACACACCGACCATCGCAAGGAGCAGGGCGAGCGCTCCCGGAAACATGCCGCGTTCAAAGGTGTACGTTCCATGCATGCGGAGTGCGGCGGTCATTGGCCCCCAGAGACAGTTGTGATCACCGGTCGTGACAAAACTCGCCAGACTCGCCGAGTAATAGGTCACTTGCCCAAACGAGCGATGAACCGCGTACTCGGTCTGCACGGCCCGGTAGCCGAGGGCGATAGGAAAAACAACGGTGAGGGCGACGATTCCTGCCGCCGCGAGATGGGTAAGCACCGGCCGTCGCCGCGCCTCACGGCGACGTACGAGCATGACCACGAGAAAGAGTGGCACGAGTACCAGCAGGTAGATCGCGTGGTACTGCGACGAAACCGCCTGCATCACGAGACACGCCGCGAGCACAAGGGTATCACGCGCGCGGGGCCGCTCGATCACGCGGTCAATGAGAAGAAGGATCAGCGGAAACCACTCGGCGGAGAGCACACCGATGTGCCCGATGCGCTCAAGATGCATCGGGGCAAAGGCATAGACCACGCCCGCCAAAGCAGCGGCGAGGGGAATCGCGCCGAACCGTCGGGCAAGGAGATACATTGTCACGCCACAAAGCGTGAACGCAAGCAAAACGGCGATGTTATAAATCGCGAGGGGCGAAACGCCAAGCGCCGCGAGCGGCAGGGTCAGGATCGCTGGGCCAAGCACGAGTTCATCAAAGAGGTACGAGTGCTGATACGGATAAAAGGCATTGCCCGCAAAGAGTTGCCAGGGCGCATGGAGAAGGCGGTATTGCCCCCACCCAATGCGCCAGATGCTATCCACAGGATCAACCAGGGAGGTCACGGCGGCATCGAGGTGGAGCGCGAGGGGCCAGGTGAAAACGACCGCAAGCAACGCGTACGCGCCGATAAGGGTACACGCATGGCGTACCTGCTTTGTCATCATTGGAAGGAGTCTCGTATCGCGCGTGATCTCCCTGTTCGCGCATCGAATTTCATACCGCTTATGATAGACACGTTTCCTGAATTCTCGGTGAAGAAGTGGCCCTGATTACACGCGTGGATACTACAGTGGTATTTCCCATACCACCACCCGGCCGCTTGCCTCCCCCGACAAGGAAACCCGCCGTTGCGGTGTTATTCTCGTATAGTAATGCCCGGTAATACACACTGATCACACGCGTCGCGCAGGGGCGTCGCGGAACGCCGTTACGGGGACGGCAGGAAGTACAACTCCCACGCGATGCCGTCAGGATCGTAAAAACTGATGTACCGCGCACCCGTCGCGCCATCATTCTCCACGCCATTGTTGCGCACCCCCGCCGCGTCGAGTTGCTTCTGCAATCCTTCGAGTTCCGCCGGGTCGGAGACCGCGAGCGCGAGATGATCAATGCCGACCCGGAAAGGGTCAAAGGTGTCATCCTTCGCGGTCTGGGGGTTGTCCCCGCGCATTCCGAGCAGCAGGCCATTGGCGTTCACGAGCACGACGTCCGCGAACTCCATCGCCACCGGAAACCCCAATGTCTCCGAGTAGAACTGTTTGGACCGGGCGAGATCCCGCACACGGAGCGCGATGTGGCTGATCCCATTCGTCTGGATTGGCAACGGTTTGGCCTTTCACTGTGTGTTTGCGACGCATCCATCATGCATTCGCGTGTGTCTCCATTGAGGCATCAGACAGTACATATCGTGGCATAATCGTTCCGGTGGCAATTCCGGTGCCCTCATCCCCGTTACGACAGGGCGGCCCCGCCATCCACGGTAATCATCGAGCCAGTAATCATCGCGGCATCGTCGGAGACCACGAACAGAAAGGTCTTCGCGATGTCTTCGGGCGTTTGCAGGCGACCGAGCGGCGTTCCTTGCAGCCGACGTTGGTAGTTTTCCGGGTTATCAATGCTGGTGCGGTCGTCATTCGGGCTGTACGGGGTATTCGCGCGCAGGAACGGGGTGTCCACATGCCCCGGTGAAACGATCACGCAACGGATGTTGTCGGGCGCATAGGACGCGGCGGCGGAGCGTGTCAGGCCCACCAGCCCCATCTTGCCCGCACCGTACGCCGAGCTACCGCCACCGGGCCGGATGGACGCGAGCGAGCCGAGGTTCACGATCACGCCGCCCCCCGCGCGCCGCATCGAGGGCACAGCAGCCTTGATGCCCAGGAATGAGCCGGTGAGCATCGTACCGATCACGGTGTTCCACATCTCTTCCGTCTGGTCATCGAAGCTGACGCGGAAATTCGCGCCCGCGTTGTTGCAAAGGATCGAGACGAAACCGAACGCGCGCTCCGCTGCGGCAACGGCGGTGGCCCACTGATCCGACCGCTGCACATCGAGCGGCGCGGCAAGCGCCCGCCCGCCCGCGTCCCGAATCTCTTGCGCGACGGCCTCCGCCTTTTCGGGCAGGAGGTCGGCCACGCACACCGCCGCGCCCTCACGCGCGAACAGGCGGGCCTGCGCCCCGCCAATCGCGCCCCCGCTCCCGGTAAGGAGCGCGACTTTCCCTTCGAGCTTCATCGGCCTCTCCGATTATTTGCGGTTGGGTACCGCCGTTACGCGCGGTCGCGGGAGATACCCGCGTCGGCAAATGCTTTGGAAAGCACCTGATACGACTGCGTCGCGGCGGCAAGAGCGTCGAAGTCCGGGCGGGACTGCACCATCAGGCTGATCTCCACGGTGATGTACTCCTTCCACCCGGCGCGGTCCATCGCCCGGAGGTAGCCGACGTAGTCCATTTCCCCCTCACCGGGGATCAGGAACTCGTGGTCGGGCGCGATGCCCCGCTCGTCCTTGACGTGCGTATGCACCGTATACGGCACGAGTTTTGCGACCGCCGCTTCCATGTCCATGCCCTGCACATTGAAGTGGCTGATGTCGAAGTGGATGCCGAGCGCGGGCGAATGCACCTGCTCGGCGAGCCAGATCGCCTGCTCCGGCGTGTGCAGGGCGTTGCTGACGTGCGGTTCGACACCCACGATGGTGCCGGTCTGCTCCGCATACGTGGCGGCGGCGCCGAACAGCTCTACCAGTTCGTCCTTCACCGCGTCCCAGCTACCGGGCGCGCCCGCCGAGGTCGTGCTCACGGAAAGCCGCTCGCCCGGATGCTGCAACTCCGCCGCGAGGGCGAGGTACGTCTTGAACGTCTCAATATTTTGCGCGCGTTCGGCGGCATCCCCCTTGAGCAGCGGCGTATTGCCGGAGAGGCCGCAGAGGTCGAGGTGATGGTCGTCGTACAGCTTGCGGATGCGCTTGCGCTCGGCGGTGTCCATCGTCGCGGCATCGGTCGGCCAGCGGGGAATCACCGTCAGTTCGAGGCCGTCATAGCCGAGCGCGGCACAGTGCGCCACCGCCACATCAATCGGCGTTTTCTGCATTCCCCAGGTGCTGAAGGCAAGCAACATTCCCATCGCGTGTACTCCTTTCCCGTTGCACGGGCTTTACGGCCTGCTTCCCGGATCATACGCCTTGCTTTATGGGGGCGGAAGGGCGGCGACGGTGAGGTTCTCGTAGCGCGTCACCGTCCCCCGTTGCGGCGGCACGCTCATCGCAGTCAGCACAAAAACGTCACCCTCGTCGGTGAGGTCGTGCAAATCGAGGGTAGCGATCTCGTAGCCGTTCACGGAGAGCATACCGCCGGGGCCATCTACGCGCACCTCTACATCGTTGCCCTCCCCCGCGCCCGTTTGCAAGGCCACCGGCCCGCGCTGCACCTCCCGCGCAATGTAGGCGCGGCTCACCGCACGCGCGAAGGCGAGCACGTACGTCCCATCGGAGCGGATGGCGAGCGTGTAGTAGCCCGATGGGCCACTCGTCGGCGTGGAGTTGCTACGAAACCAGAAGCCGTAGTCCCACGGCTGTTCCGCCGCGTCATACGGGTTGTAAAAGCGCGCGTTGATGATCCCGTCGCGCATCCGCGCCCCGGTGATAAATCCCTCGCCGCTCTGGCTCGTCGAGTTCATGTTCGATCCCTGCTTTGTTTGCCGGATGCCGCCGTTCACCGGGCCGTACAGGTACGACGGCGCGCGTTGCCCAAAGGGCGTGGGGGGCAGCGCGGGCGTGATCGTGAACCCCTCGTACCCCGTCGCACCGGGGGCGAGGCCGAAGACACCCGAACTCGTGTAGCCGGTAGCGACGGCAACATCCCCCGGCTGGAGCAGGTCGGACAGGTTCAGGGCGGCGATGTCCTCACCGTTCACCGTTAGCTGACCAATGGGGCCGGACACGACGAGTTGGAGGTCATTCGTTTCGCCCTCCCCGATACGGAGACCGGGCACGCCCCCCTGCCACAGCCGCAGCGGTCGCCGTCCCTTGAACATGGCGGCATCTGGCGTGAAGATCACGACGGCCCAATGGTAGGTGAGGGAATCCACGTAGACGGCGCCGCCGCGCGACGGTGACAGGCGGAAATCAAACCCGTACGACCACTGGCGGTAGGCATCCGGCGCGGTAAAGGTCGGGTTGAACACCCCGGAGTTGATCGCAGCATAGGGGTTGTGAAAAGTCGTGCGGATCACGTAATCCGCCTCGGACAACGCCACGACATACCGCACGGTGCCGGGCAACACCACGCCTGCCGGGGGATGCACGAGTTGCCCATCCACCGGGCCATAAAAGATTGAGGGTTGCGCCGCAGCCGACCGCATCCCGCCGGAACACGCGGCGGCGACCAGCCCACCGCCCGCAGCGAGGATGGCCCGACGGTTCAACACCCTCCCGGTTCGCCTGGCAGTCGCCCGCGCGCCCACACAGCATCATCCTTCCCGCGCCTCTCGGTGCGACCTGTGCAACCTGAGTGTCTTCGCTTTAGACTACCACGGAAAGGAGTGGGCGATGCAGACCTTTCTCGAAACCGAACGCTTGGCGCTGCGCCGGTTCACCGGGGCCGATCTGGACAACTTGTTCGACCTCGACAACGACCCCGAGGTGATGCGCTTCCTCAACGGCGGCAAGCCGACGCCCCGTGACGTGATCCGGGACGAAACACTACCCGCGCTGCTCCGCGACTACGCGCGTTCTGAGGGGTACGGTCGCTGGGCAGCCATTGAGAAGGCTACCGGAGACTTCCTGGGGTGGTTCAGCTTCCGGCTGCGGGAAGAAGCCGACCGCCATGAAGCCGACGAAGTCGAACTCGGCTACCGGCTACGCAAAGCGGCGTGGGGCAAGGGCTACGCCACCGAAGGGGCGCGTGCGCTCATCCACAAGGGCTTCACCGAACTCCCCGTCGGGCGCGTCGTTGCACACACCATGACGGTCAATACCGCGTCCCGCCGGGTGATGGAAAAGGCGGGCCTGACCCTCGTACGCACCTTCTGGCAAGAGTGGCCCGACGTGATCGTGGGCGGCGAGCAGGGCGATGTCGAGTATGCCCTGTCGCAGGCTGACTGGGAGCGCCGGGAAGCGGCGGGACACGAGATTTAGGATTGCCTCAAGAAACGGACGTTTTTGTGACAGCCCTAAATGTGGCTCAGAACTACTGTCGTTCCATGCGCTGGCTGCGAGCACGGGCCGACGCCAAAATAGAGGAAACGAACGCGATTGCGCTTACCAAGATAGACCATCGGTTAACCGGATGCTTGCCGACATCACCGATAAATATTTCCAAGCCACCGAACAGCATGACTAGCGCGATCATCGCGAAATCAGTGGCCATGTCGCCAACCGAGTACGCTCGGATCATTCGTACAAACGCGACCATTGCTCCAACGACTAATACGACGATGGCAACGAGGCGAAGTAACTCGATCATGACTTTAGACCTCCACGCGAACCGCTGCGACACATTGAGCATATAGTGATGCAGTCTGATACAGAGGGTCATTCTGACACGCACACTCACGGCATGCCTCGCGTCGCGTACCGCCTCAAATAGTGAACGCGCCGTGGATCACCACGGCGAGGCCGAGCAGAAAAAAGCCGACCACGATGGCGACGGCGATGTTGCCTTCTTTAAAGATTTTCTTCTGCATGTTCGTCGGCGTGAACAGATCGAACATGAGGTATCCCGCCATCAGGAGCAGGATGCCGAATACCGCGTACACGAGTGCCGCGAGCAACACCTGCCACTCCCGTCCCCAATCCACTGGCTGCGGGGAAACCACTTGCTGCGCGACCGTAATCAGTGCCAACATCTGCGTCATCGTTGCCCCTCCCCGTTTCTTTGTGAACGTGCTATACGCTGTGCAATGCCGTCTGCCTCCATTGTACGCAAACAGATGATGATCGGGGAAATGCTCGACGGACAATGTTTTGCGGTCTATCGTTCTGTTTTCGGTGAGGTATGCAGGAGGGAACCGCATGGCATCAACATGGATACGTGTGGACGAAGATACAGCCGCCCTGCTGCGCGAGATGGCGAACGAGCGCGCGGTCTCCATAGGCGTAGTCGTCGCCGACCTCCTTGAGGAAGACCGCAAGCGACGCTTCTGGGCGGCGGTGGACGCGGACTTCATTGCCATGCGCACCGATCCGCAGGCATGGTCGGAGGAGCGGGTAATCCGTGACGAATTGGCAGGAACGCTGATGGATGGACTGACAGACGCGCTTGACGGCTAGTCTGCTGCGGGGCCGCGCAGGGGAACGTGTGTGCGCTGCTTCTCACACGTTGCCCTTGTTCTCTGTCCATGTGTCGTCTATTGTTCGCGCACAGCGGAGTCAGCGGGAGATTCACGGGGGGTACACATGGCAGTCATTCGGCTCGATATTCATCGTCGCACGCCTTTTGCGGGCGGCGCATCGTTCGGGGAGGCGGGCGCGTACGAGCGGCTGGATGGGCGCATGACCTTTGCCGCTGACCCGGCACACGCGGCGAATCGCAGCATCGTAGACCTCGACCGGGCAGCGCGCGACGCCACCGGGCGGGTGCAATTCGCGGCGGACTTCTGCCTGTTGCAACCCACCGACGCCGCGCGGGGCAACGGGCGGCTCCTGTTCGAGGTGTTGAACCGGGGGCGCAAGCTCGCGCCCCGGATGCTCAACGATGCCCCTTCCGAAGACCTCCCGACAGCGGCGATTGACCCCGGCGACGGCTTTCTGCTGCGCCGAGGCTGGACGATGGCATGGTGCGGCTGGCAATGGGACGTGATCGCGTCGGATGCCCTGATGGGCCTTGACGCCCCCGCCGCATATGAGGCCGTGCCGGGGCAGCCGGGCGCGACGCGGGAGATCGAAGGCCCCATATCCGTCTGGTGGCAGCCGAACGCCCCGGCGCGTGCGCTCCTGCTCGCTGACCGCGTACATCAGCCGTATCCTGCCGCGCGGCACGATGACCCCGATGCAATGCTGCTCGTGCGCGACTGGCTCGACGGCCCCGCATCGGTCGTGCCGCGCGAGCGGTGGCGGTTCGCGCGGCACGAGGGCGGCGTGCCCGTGCCGGACGATACGTACCTCTGGCTGGACGGTGGCTTCGTGCCCGGCAAGGTCTATGAAGCGGTATACCGCACGCGGCGATGCCCCGTCGTCGGCGCGGGGCTGCTCGCGGTGCGCGATTGCGTGGCTTTTCTGCGCGCCGGTAATGCCCCGGAGAACCCGTGCGCGGGCCGCATCACGCACGCCTACGGCTTTGGCGCGTCGCAGAGCGGGCGGTTTCTGCGAGAGTTCCTCTACCTGGGCCTGAACCGCGATGAGAGCGGGCAGCAGGTGTTTGACGGTCTGCTCATCCATATCGCGGGGGCGCGGCGCGGTGAATTCAATCACCGGTACGCCCAGCCGTCGCAGCAGCACACACCGGGTTTCGGGCACCTACCGCCGTTCGCGGACGATCCCCAGACCGACCCCCTGACTGGGACGACCGACGGCCTCCTGAATCGTCAGCGTGCGCTCGGTGGCGTGCCGAAAATCTTTGCCACGAACACCGCCGCCGAGTACTGGCGCGGCGATTGCTCGCTCATTCACACCGACCTCGCGGGGAACGATATCACGCCGCCACCGGAGGTGCGCGCGTACCATTTTGCGGGTGCGCAGCACGGCCCCGGCACGCTTCCGTTGGGCAACGCGGGCACCAATGACGGTGCGCGGGGGGCGCATCCCTACGGCATCGTGGATTACGTGCCGCTGCTGCGTGCTGCCCTCGTGAACCTCGACCGCTGGGCATCCGCCGACGAGGAGCCGCCCGCGTGCCGCGTGCCGCGTGTGGCGGACGGCACCGCTGTGCCGATGCGGGTCGCCCTTGAAACGTTTGCGGCGTTTCCCGGCGTGACCGTGCCGCATGGCGACGTATTGCCGAACATCCGTCGCCTCGATCTCGGCCCCGACGTTGCGCGCGGCAGCGGGCGGTATCCCGCCGTGCGTGCGGAACCGTATCCGGTCTTTGTCGCGGCGGTGGACGCGGACGGCAACGAGCGCGCGGGCGTACATCTGCCCGATCTCACCGTGCCGGTGGCCACGGGCATGGGCTGGAACCCGCGTCACCCCGAAACGGGCGGCGCGGGGCAGATCATCCCGATGCAAGGTTCGACCTTTCCCTTCGCCGCCACTGCCGCCGCGCGGGTACAGGCGGGCGACTCACGTCCGTCAATCGCCGAGCGGTACACGAGCCGCGATGCGTACCTCGCGCGCGTGCGCGCCGCCGCCGAGGAACTGGTCGTCCAGGGGTACGTGCTCGCGGACGATTTGCCGCTCCTGCTTGCCCATGCGGCGGCGCGCTACGATGCCTTTGTGTCCTGATTGATAAAGCAACGGAAGCGGGCGT
>JAABUQ010001701.1_pt1 | contig 46195 bp, 19 predicted proteins | sample 5560001 | NCBI WGS metagenome assembly JAABUQ01 (sample SAMN10711888, study PRJNA513371) | rock metagenome | isolation source: Antarctica rocks | place: Antarctica: Victoria Land, Finger Mt nord | collected 2015-12-18 | reverse complement strand
AGAGTGCATAGTCGGCATACTGGATGGATAAAGGCTCCAGCAGGACCGGGCGTTGCTGCTGCAAGGCCGTATAGAACACGCCCAGTTCGCGTAAGAAGATCCCCGTGGACCAGGCATCCGAGGCAATATGATGCATATTCACCAATAGCCAGTATTCATCATCGCTCAAACGAAGCAAGCAAACGCGCAGAGGAAGATCTTCCTCCAAGTGGAATGGTCTTTGCGCCTCCTGAAGAGAATAGACTTCTGCTTGCTCCTCACGCAACTCACGGGAAGTTCCAGTGATCTCAACTACTGGTAACTCAAAATTCGTGACCGTTTGTTCAGATGCAATAGCTTGAACTGGATTTCCATTGACTGTAATGTATGTCGTGCGCAGAATTTCGTGCCGTCTAAGAATTTCTCGGACACTTTGTTCAAGCATGCTACGATCTAATTGTCCATGCAAGCTTATAATTACGGGGATATTGTAAACGGGGCTACCGGGCGCTAATTGTTCCAGAACCCAGATCCGTTGTTGCGCAAAGGACAGTGGAATCGTAGTAGTACGCTCTCTGGCACGGATTGGTGGGAGCAAGAGACCATGTGATTCTTTTCTCAGGTGCTCAACAAGTTTGCTAAAGGACTCAATTGTTGGAGCTGCAAAAATGCTGCGCACGGATACGTTAACAGCAAGAAGTTCTTGTACACGTGCGATTAGTTGAGACGCGAGTAACGAGTGGCCGCCAAGCGCAAAGAAGTTATCGCGAATGCTAATCTGTTCGCGCTTCAACATGCGTCCCCAGACTACTGCAAGCAGAGCTTGCATAGGAGTTTGCGGCGCATAGTATCCAACTTCGTCAGTCAGCGCTTCCTGCCAATCGCGTTTGGCTAGAACAAGGCGATCAACCTTGCCATTAGGAGTAAGAGGTACAGCCTCAATGGGAAGGAATAGAGACGGTATCATATACTCCGGCACATGCTTCTGTAGATGCATGCGTAGTTCATCATTTGGTGGCACCTGATTTGCAACAAGGTATGCGATCAAACGCTTGTCGCCATCTGAAACCTCATGGACTACAACAACAGCCTGTTCGATCTGAGGATGAGCTGTTAGAACCGCTTCAATCTCGCCCGTCTCGATACGATATCCACGAATCTTGACTTGTTGATCTGCACGACCCAGATATTCCAGCGTTCCGTCAGTACGGTAGCGCACAAAATCGCCAGTGCGATAGAGCCGTGCCCCTTCGGTCTTGCTAAAAGGATCAGGAATGAAGCACTCTGCAGTAAGCAAGGGACGATGTAAATAACCACGTGCTACACCAGCTCCACCGATCATCAATTCACCGACAGCTCCTAATGGAACAGGTTGACCGTATTGACCAAGGATATAGACTTGCGTATTTGCGATGGGTCTGCCGATGGATATTACCTCATCTTCCGCTGTAATATATGCCGCCGTCGACCAGATGGTTGTCTCCGTTGGCCCATAAAGATTCCAGAGCGCTTTTCCACGCATCAATAGTGCCCGCGCGAGTTCGGCTGGAAGAGCCTCTCCCCCGCAGAGGAGAGTCAATGCCGATCGACCACGCCAACCCGCCGTTAACAATAAGCGCCATGTGGCGGGTGTAGCCTGCATTAGAATGATATCCATATGCTCTATTGTGCGGACCAGCTGCAGACCATCCTGGGCAACATCGCGCTCGATTAGGATTAAGCAGGCACCAGTTATTAATGGTAAGAGTAATTCGAGAACCGCTATGTCAAACGAAAAGGTTGTCAGCCCTAGAATGCGTTCATCAGCCTGTATTTCCAGCATCTGACGCATGTGGGTCAAGAAATTGACTACGCCTTGATGCGTCACTTGTACACCCTTAGGCACTCCTGTTGAACCTGAGGTATAAATGACATATGCTAGCTGCTGTGGCAGTATGGAGTTGAGTGTTTCTGGCACAACAGATGCGACCCAAAGATCCGGTTGATCAAGGCAGAGCAACGCTGCACTTGTCTTCGGGAGGAGAGGTAAGAGAGCTTGCTGAGTGAGGATATAGGAGACCTGGGAGTCAGTGATCATCAACGTAAGACGCTTACTTGGAAAGCCAGGATCGAGCGGAACATAGGCTGCCCCAACTTGCAAGATGGCAAGCAGGCCTATCAGTAAGAAGGGCGTACGCTCAACACAGAGGCCAATGAGATGATTTGACCCAACCCCCTCTGCTCGTAAAAAATGTGCCAGATGGGTACTACGAAGTTGTAGCTCCTGGTAGGTGAACTGTTGGTCGTTGTAAACGAGGGCGACAGCGTCGGGAGTGCGTACTACCTGTTCCGCTAGCAGATCATAGATGTTACGATCAACTATTTCCAAATGCTGCACCTTTTGCATCGACTCTACCAAAGGAACCTTTTCTACAAGAGATAGAAACGATATAGTGGCGATGTGTTGTTGCGGGTTTGTAGTCAACGTTTCCAGCAATAGCAAGAAATGATCGGCCAAGTGGCGTATGCTTGCTTCAGTAAACAGGTCTACTCTATATTCAATCGCACCAATCAATTGTGTTGGCAACTCTATCATATGCAGTTCCAGATCAAAACGCACCATTTCAGTTGGACTTTTCCAGCTTTGAACAGAGAGACCCGGTAGACTCAGAGCATCGCGAGTAATATGTTGGAGCTGGAAGAAGACCTGAAAGAGCGGAGAGCGACTCAGGTCACGCTGAAGTTGCAGATCTTCTACCAGACGTTCAAAGGGCAATTCTTGATGAGTATAAGCTCCAAGAGCTACCTTGCGCACACGTTGCACGACCTCTTGAAAGGTTGGGTTGCCTGCTAGGGAGATTCGCATAGCAAGCATATTGACAAAGAAGCCGATCATTTCTTCTAAAACCGCTTGTTCGCGATTGGCGGTAGGGGTACCAACGACGATATCTTCTTGACCACTATAATGCATCAGGAGTACCTGAAATGCAGCTAGCAGAGATATAAACAGTGTGACACCTTCATGCTGGCTCAATATTTTGAGCCGTTTCGTAAGCGCTTCTGAAACAATAAAGGTATAATGAGCGCCATCAAACGTTTCTAGAGCGGGTCGAGGAAAATCAGTTTGGAGTTCAAGTATGGGGGCGTTAGCTAGTTGTTCACTCCAGTACGAGAGATGCTCTTTAAGTAGATCGCCTTGAAAGACTTGCCGTTGCCACACCGCATAGTCAGTATAATGCACAGCGAGTTCAGGAAGGTGTGGCGGCTCACCCATTACAAAAGCGGCGTATAGTGTGCTGAGTTCGTGCTGTACAACGCCCATTGACCAGCCATCTGAGGCGATATGGTGCATTGTGAGCAGGAACAAATGCTCGTTTGGCGTGAAACGTAGTAAGTGAGCTCGTAGTAGAACATCGCATGTTAGATCAAAAGGAGATAATGCTTCTATACCAGTAAGATGCCGGGCAACCGCTTCCTTTTGATCTAAAGGTACGCCCTGCAAATCAATCACTGAAAGTATCGCATTAGTCTGAAATGGATATGGGTGCACCATTTGTACTGGCTCACCATTAACCATGGTAAAAGTGGTGCGTAGCGGTTCATGCCGACGCACAATCTCTTGCAAAGACTGCTCTAAGGCGTCGAGCCGTAGTGGGCCCGACAAGCGCAAAGCACTCGGAATATTATAAGATGCATTACCCGGCTGCAACTGGTCAAGGAACCACAAGCGTTGTTGCGCAAAGGAGAGTGGTACTACCTGACCATATGACATCCGGACTAGAGGCGGAATAGCTGAAGTGTGTTGTTCGCGGTACTTCTGCTCTAGCAAGACGGCAAGCGCTTCAATAGTAGGAACCTCAAAGATAATATGCGCGGGAATATCAACAGAAAAGGCTTCTCTAAGCCGTGTCACAGCACGAATAGCGAGCAAAGAGTGTCCACCAAGCGCAAAAAAGTGGTCATGAACCCCAATCTGCTCACGCTTGAGCACCACGCGCCAGATCTGTGCAATCCGTTCCTCCGTTTCGTTCCGAGGAGCTACCAGTTCCTCTATGGTCGAGGTGCGCTTCTGCTCCTGCGGATGAGGCAGACGAGCTCGATCGATCTTGCCATGAGCATTGAGCGGCATTTGCTCCAGAATCACCAGCCCATCGGGCACTAGCCAGCTTGACACCCGCTCTCTCATCCAGTTCAATAGTTCCCTTTCTTGGATGCGCTCTCTAGTTGCCACATAGGCCAGCAGGCGTTCTTCATCTCCTGGCCAGCGTACCACCACTGCCTCTGTGAGTGCAGGGTGCTCTAGCAAGGCCGCTTCCATTTCTCCCAGTTCGATGCGATAGCCCCGACGCTTCATCTGCTGATCTGTACGCCCCTGATACTCCAATTGCCCATCTATTCTCCAACGCGCCAAGTCTCCAGTTCGGTAGAGCCGCAGACCCGGCTGACTTCCCCATGCGTTGGGTACAAAGCGCTCGGCCGTACGTTGGGCCTGACCTATATACCCGTGAGCCAACCCCTCACCCCCGATCGCTAGCTCTCCAGTCACTCCGACAGAAACCGGTTGCCCATACTCGTCGAGCACATAGGCATGGACATTGCTGATGGGAGTGCCGATCGCGACTACATCGGTTCCTGTGGGCAGTTGCTCCATAGTCAGCAGGGTAGCATCGAAAACCTCGGTAGTGCCATAGAGATTGAGGAGCCGCCGACCGGGCAACCTTTGGAAAAACTGCGCGGCCAGCGAGACTGGGAGAGCCTCACCACTGCTCACCCACATATCCAGATAGGGAAGTTGCTTCCCCAGGTCAGGGACGGTCTCCAGCAGAAGACGTAAGAGCGAGGGGACCAACCAGATCCGCGAGACTTGCTTGTGAGCCAGCTCCTGAACCAACATTAGCGGATCGCGCAGCAACTCTTGCTCCACAATGAAGGTAGGTATGCCTCGCAAGAGACCTCCCAGCATCTCCCATAAGGAGTCAACAAAGGTCAGGGAGGTTTTGTGGGCCAGCCGCTCCTGCGGGGCGAAGGGCAGAAAGCGCCACATCCAGTGCAAGCGATTGAGCAACGAGCGATGAGGAACGGCGACACCCTTAGGCAGGCCAGTGGAGCCAGAGGTAAACATGATATAGATGACCTGCTCGGGATGGGTTGCAGGAGGGGAGAGCGTGAACGTCGCGGGAACCGGCAGCGCGCTCAGTTCCTCCAGGCAGAGCACGGTGCAAGCAGTAGAATCCACTTGATCGAAAGCGGACAGCAGCGAACGGGTCGTGAGCACCAGAGGTATCTGTGTATCAGCCAGTAAGAAGACCAGTCGAGAGATGGGAGAGGAGGGGTCGAGCGGCACATAGACAACGCCCAGGGCTAGAGAGGCCAGCAGAGCCACTGTAGCATCAATGGAGCGTGGCAGACAGACGCCCAATCGCTGCTGTGGGATGATGCCCAGGGAGAGCAGACGCTGGGCCAGGACAAGAACGCGCTGCATGAGGGCCGCATAGGTTATTTGCAGATCCGACTGCGCAACAGCAAGAGAATCGGGAGTGTGTGCCACTTGCTGACAGAACAACTCCCACAAAGAGTCCGTTGGGTAGCTGTGATTGGTCGCATTCCAGTCGTACAATATCTGTTGACGTTCCTCCACAGTCAACATCGACAGTTCCCCAATGGGCAGCTCAAGATTATCAACCATCGCATCCAAAATGACCTGGAAGTGTTGTGCAAAACACTGTATGGTCTTTGCGGCAAATAGATCAGTGTTATACTCGAGATAGCCAACGAGCTGAGTTGGTGACTCGACCATATGTAACTCCAGATCAAGCCGCACAGTTCCTGTCTCGCTGCTTAATCGTTTCACTTGTAAGCCAGGTAACTGTAATACTCCTTGGGGCATGTTCTGCAATTGGAATAAGACTTGAAAGAGAGGTGAATGGCTCAAGTCTCGTTCTGTTTCTAGCTCTTCCACCAGCCTTTCAAAAGGAAGATCCTGATGGGCATAAGCATCCAGAGCAATTCCTCGTACCTGCCGTAGCAATGCTCTTACGCTGGGATTATGCGAGAGTTCCACTCGTAAGATAAGGGTATTGAGAAAAAAGCCGATCAGTGGCTCTAATTGAGATTCACGACGATTCGAGATAGGAGTTCCAACTGCCACATCATATTGTCCACTATAGTGTGCTAAAACAATTACAAATGCTGCTAACAATGTCATAAAGAGGGTTGTGTTTTCGTGCTGACCTAGTTCACGAACGCGTGTGGAGAGTTCCTGCGAAATTGCGAAGGCATAGCGATTTCCCCGAAATGTCTCAACTGCTGGGCGAGGAAAATCGGTAGGTAACGCTAAAACAGGTAAATTAGAGAGTTGTTGACTCCAGTAAGCAAGTAAATCCTCCAGGACATCATCTTGTAGTTGCTGGCGTTGCCAGTATGCAAAATCAGCATATTGTATAGTGAGTTCAGGAAGCGATGGTAAACGATGTTGACTGAAAGACTCGTAACAGATAGCTAACTCTCGAATGAAAACGCCCCATGACCAACCATCAGAAGCGATATGGTGCATTGTTACTAGTAGAAGGTATGAATCATCGGTGAGCTGAAGCAACCTACTACGTACAAGCAGATCGCTAGCAAGTCTAAACGGACATTGTGCCTCTTGATGGGTCAGTTGTTTCACGACAGCATCGCGCTGGGGAGCAGGCAGTGAACGAATATCTATCACCGGCAGCTGCCCTGCCGTAAGTGGATCATATGCCACAATGTATTGCACGGGTTGATCATCAACAAAAAGAAATGTTGTGCGCAAGGCTTCATGCCTCTGCACAATCTCGGAAAGACTTCTTTCAAGTGCTGATATATTCAGAGTTCCCTGCAGAGAAAATACGAGAGGAAGATTATAAATTGGGTTATCAGGAGAAAGCTGATTGAGCACCCAGATACGTTGTTGTGCAAAAGAGAGAGCCGTAGGATCTTTTGTCGGGCGTCGGGGAATGACAGAAGACTGAGTCGCAGATAAAGTTTTGAGCTTGCCTTGTCTCCACTGTTCCAATAACAGCTTCTTTGAAGAAGACAAACCTATTCTTTGATCTTCCCTATCTTTATACCCTGACATATTTTTCCTCCAGATGTTTATTCTTACTCGGGTATGCCATTTTGCATATGTCTCGCGTAGCTTACCGTTTTACGCTTTTGTCCTGGAGCAGATAAAAGTTTTTGTGGTCCCTCTTCTGACGATATCTTACCGCAGATTGATTATAAGACATAAAATGATTATTGTCAATAATCATTAGAGTGACAAAAAGCTAACGATAGGACCACATTCCATCTCTCTTTTGCCTCTTAGGTATCTGGATGGCTAACATTTCCAAAGCATATTTCCGCATAACTCAACTTCGTCTATTAACATATCAACATCTTCATGCCTCATACGTGGATTGATATAGCATGGACGTATCACAAAATTCGAGCGAAGTAGAGTTGCCGAAGGGACACAACGCCCACGAGCGCGTACGGCAGCCAGAATCTGGCGATTTAGGCTATTGAGCAACTGAAGTGTTTCAGGATCAGTGCGACCAGAAAGCGCAGGAGGCACATAGCGAAAACAACAAATTGAAAGGGTAACTGGTGCCATCAGTTCTAGTAAAGGTGATTGCTCCACCCGTCCCGCTAGATAGCGAGCATACCCATTATGGCGGCAAACACGAGCGCGTACCCCTTCAATGCCAATTTCCTTCAAGAGGGCCCAGACCTGTACTCCACGTGCAGGGGAGGTCTGTTCGAGACCAAAGTCATTAAATGGATAGCCAAAATCGTCAAATTGCGAGGCTAGATTCTGTTCATGTGCTATTTCTGGCTGAGACTCCCCAAAGTATGCGGCGGGTTCTAGCGTAAAGGTCCGCCTCAACAGATCACGATCAGCTACAAAGGCAACGCCGCTACCTACAGGAGCAGCTAGCCACTTATGAGGATCAATAACCAATGATTGGGCAACACTGAGATCACCATAGAGAGGTGCAACTTCTGGATCTAGCACCCCGGGTAGTCCATATGCTCCATCAATATGCAACCATAAGTTATATTGACGACAGATACCTGCAATCTCCGAAATAGGATCAATTGCTCCTGTATTGACATTGCCAGCGTTTGCAACCACCGCCATTGGACTACGGCCTTCAGACAGATCCTTCTCCAGTAGCTTTTGCAACTCTGGAACGGCCATGCGAAAGTGTTGATCCGCAGGGACCGCGACGATAGCTTGGCGACCCAGACCCAACACAGCTGCTGCACGACGAATGGAATGATGGGTTTCTTCTGAAGCGTATATACGTGGTTGATGTATCATAGTGATACCATCACGCGCAGAATTAATTCCCAATCGCTCGTAATACCACTGTCGAGCCGCTCCTAATCCGATAAGGTTAGCAGTCGAGCCGCCGCTGGTAAAAATGCCCTGATAGGTTGTCGGAAGTCCAATCATTTCTTTGAGCCAGCGCAACGCCACTTCTTCCAGGGTATTAAACGATTGCACCCATTTGCGCTGAGCACCTGCCACTGTAGCGGCCAAATTGGCTGCGATAGGACCGATCGTTGGCATGGTTGTCACCCATGCAGAAAAGCCGGGCGCTCCACAATACAGACCGTTAGGCACAACTACGTCTCGCATCAACTCTATCACTGCATCAATGCCAACACCATGTTGTGGTAAGGGTTCGTCAATAAGCGGTTCCCAAAGCGAGCGACGAGAGGCTACCTGTTCAGGCTGCTCGAAGCGCAAAAAGTTTTCAAGAGATGGCAAAAGCGGTTCGATTGCTCTTCCTAACCCTTCGGTCAAAGCGACATCTTGATCTACCACTACTCGCTTTCTCCTCTCCATAATCCTTTATTCTCTTTCTACGTGATGTAATTTACTCTTTTAAAAAGCGTTCGACAAATTGTTGTGCTTCTTGCTCAGAGAGCGCAGCCAACTTTTCAACAAAAGCTTCCTCAAGTGTAGCAGCGATTTGTGCGATAGTGTGTGCTTCGAAGACCGCTCGCAGTGATAGATCAACTTGAAAGATGGTACGCAATCGTGTAAGAACACGTGTTGCGAGTAACGAGTGCCCTCCCAATTCAAAAAAATCATCATAAATCCCAATGGGCTCGATCCCCAGCAATTCTTGCCAGATCTCTATAATCGTCTTTTCTATCGCATTACGGGCACCTACATAGGCAATTTGCAATGCAGGACGCGGGTGAAGCAACAACGCATCTTGCGCTTGCATCGATTCGCTCGCTCTCTCCTCAGACAAAGTGCGACTTGGTACAACCCAATGTTGCAAGCGCTGTTGAAGATCCCCAGTTGAGACGATGATACGCGGTAAAGGTTCGTCTAGAGTAAGAATACGTGAGAAAGCATAGGTACCTTCCTGTGGCGTCATTGCTAATTCAATGGCAGATGCACCGGGCCCATGATCCACTTGCTGATGCTCATCATGTCTCCAACCATCCCAGTTAATGCTTATCCAGGGCGTGGGGCTTACTTGAGATTGGTGCAAAGCGAATGCGTCCAGGTACGCATTGGCCGCGGCATAAGTAGCAAAACCGAGCCCGCCTAGAACACTTGATAAAGAGGAACAGAGCAGGCAAAAATCTAGCTTTCTACCACGTAACACCCGCTCCAATACGAGCAAGCCCTGAACCTTTGGATAAAGGATCTGTTCGCAGTCCAGGCGCTGTGCTTCATCAATTGAAAGAAAGGTCCTTTGTTTGTCGATGCTAGCAGCATGAATAACACCATCCAATGTAGTATGATCTTCCAAGATCTTTTCGATGACGTTGCGCATCTGCTCTTCGTTGCCGACATCCGCTTGGCATAAAAACAGTTGAGCTCCAAGCTGCTCAATGACTAGCAAGCGATGTATCTTGTTAGAGGTGGGATCATGTGCCGGATGGGCAGCAAGCCATTGATCCCATGTATCACGGGGTGGAAACGGCGAACGTCCTGTTAGGATAAGAACTGGTTGTACGAACCGAGCTAGCGAGGTGGCCAAATGCAGACCAACATCACCCAAACCCCCTATAATCAGGTAAACTCCAGATTTGCGTAAGAGTTTTGGAGTGTCAGCCCCAGATGTAATATAGTTTGGAATGTATGTCTGAACCCAGCGCTGGAATCCGGTATAGGCAACTATGTGCTCATGAGAAGTGCTGACTAATTCTTTACATAAGTGCCTATCTATGCGTTCCTGCTGCCATACTGTGTGAGCAGGTGTATAGTCGATGCAACGACACGTTATATGCGGATACTCTTGTGGAATAACAGTGCAGAGGCCCAACATTAACGAGCGTGCAGGGTCCAGGTTGTCCTTACCAGTGATCGCATGCATATTGTGAGAAAGCACAGATACACGGAGCGGAGCGGTCTTTCCTTTGGCAGCAAGAGCTTGCACCAGGAAGAGCAGACTATAAAAACCTTGCTCCCGGCCTTGCTGCAACTGCTCATCCCGATCGGTAATCGAATCATTTGCAGCCGCAAGCCATAAATGACCGATCTGAGTAGGGAAACTTTCCAGGTTTTGCAATTCCTGTACAAGTGATAGATAGTTGTCTTTGCTACATGGGTCAATCATATACTGCCGCTCACCAATCCGGGCAAATTTCTTCCCCGGTATTACGTTCACAACACGATGCCCGTACTGCTCTAGTTGAATAGTAATCCGGCGGCTCATCTCTCCCGGATGGCTAAATAGCAACCAGCTTTCTTCCGATCGGATAGCGTCAGATTCTCGGGGCAAGGCTGCGAGGGGCATTTGATGCCAGCTGGGTAAGTAAAACCAGTCCGCAACCTCTTTCCGTTTATGGATTACCGAAATGGACTGCTGCTTTGTATTTTCTCGTAGTGGGTCAATCCAGTAACGCTGACGCTCAAATGGATAGGTGGGTAAAGGAACTCGCTGGCGCTTTTCACCATTAACAAATTGAGACCAATCTAACGCGATATTCGAGAGCCATAAGCGCCCAGCGATCGCGAGAAGATGACGATAATCATCAGTAGCATCCTGCTTGGAAGAAAGTGTGGTGAGGATAGTATAATTTTTCACATGAGGTATACATGAACTCGCCAGGCTACTCAAACTACGACCGGGACCAACCTCCAGCAAGATGCCATGTTCGATCTCACCCACCTTTTGCAAGGCATTCGCAAAGCGTACTGTGTGCCGCAAGTGTTGTACCCAATATTCAGGTCTGGTTACTTCTCTAGCATTCACCCATGTTCCTGTCAGATTTGAGAGGTACGGGATGTGCGGAGCATGGAGGTGCACCCGCTGCACTTGTTCAGCGAACGCATCTAGAATCGGGTCCATCATTGACGAGTGAAAGGCGTGTGAGGTACGCAAATGGCGATAATGCGTTTCGCGCGCTTCTATACGACGGGTGAAGACCTCAATTGCATCGACAGGACCAGCAACTACACATTGATCAGGGGCATTGACAGCGGCAAGTGAAAGAGTTTCACCCAGCAGTGGCATGACCTCTTGCTCAGATAAGGAGACAGCCAGCATGGCACCAGTCGGAACTTGCTGCATCAATCGACCGCGTGCAGCTACAAGAGCAAGAGCATCCTCCAATGAGAAGACACCGGCCAAGCAAGCAGCAACATACTCACCGATACTGTGGCCGATCATTGCTTGCGGTTGTACGCCCCAGGACATCAACAGCTGCGCATAGGCATACTCGATAGTAAAAAGGGCAGGTTGGGTAAGCCAGGTTTGTTGCAATTGTAGATCTGCTTCTTCATGAGTCTGTTCAGTGGGATAGAGTACGTCCCGCAGATCCAATTTAAGATGAGGTAAGAGGTACTGCGCACACAGATCTATTTGCTTACTAAAGACAGGAGCGTGCTCGTACAACCCTCTTGCCATCTGCACATACTGTGTTCCCTGACCGGGAAAGAGAAAGGTGATAGAACGATCATCATGCACCTGTGATGAGGTCAACACTCGCTCCGCATATGTTGTCTCTAGCGCCTGAAGAGCATCCTCACGATCATGACAAATAAGCATCTGCCGATAGCGAAATGTGCGACGTCCAACCTGTAGAGTATATGCAATATCAGCTAGATCTAGTTCGGGATGTTGCTTAAGATGCTCGATTAACTGATGATTGGCACGCGCAAGCGCCGACTCACTACGTGCTGAGAGGATTAGTATCTGCCAGGGTTGTGCAGTGTTATGTGGAGCATAGATAGGTGCCTCTTCCAGAATAACGTGAGCATTAGTTCCACCGATACCAAATGAACTGACTCCTGCACGCCGAGGCATTGCTTCAGTTGCCCAGAACTGCAGTTTTGTATTGACATAAAAGGGGCTCTCTATGAAATCAATTTGGGGATTGGGACGTTGAAAATGAAGACTTGGCGGAAGTTCACGGTGCTTAAGCGCCTGCACCACTTTGATCAGGCTGGCAACACCGGCACCAGCATCGATGTGTCCAATGTTCGTTTTGACTGAGCCTAAAGCACAGAACTGTTTTTTCGTTGTGCCTATCCCAAATACCTGAGAGAGCGCCGCAATCTCGATCGGATCTCCAAGCGGCGTCCCAGTACCGTGTGCCTCAATGTAGCCAATCGTCTCTGGATCGACACCCGCAACAGCCAGAGCCTCGGAGATGACCTCCATCTGTCCATGTACTCCGGGTGCGGTGTATCCTACCTTCATCCCTCCATCATTGTTCACTGCAGATCCTTTGATTACAGCATGAACAGTATCACCATGAGCTAACGCATCTGCTAAACGCTTTAGAACGACCACCCCTACGCCACTCCCGTTGACCGTTCCTTGGGCATCGGCGTCAAAGGCACGGCAGTGTCCATCGGGCGAAACAACTCCCCCTTCCACATAGAGATAACCAGACTTTTGCGGTACAGCCAGCGAGACGCCGCCCGCAAGGGCTATGTCACACTCGCCACTTAAGATGCTCTGACAGGCCATGTGGACAGCCACCAATGAGGTTGAACAGGCTGTCTGAACCGTAATGCTTGGCCCATGTAAGTTAAGCTTATAGGAAACGCGCGTCGTGAGATGGTCATTGCCATTACCAATTAATAGAGGAAAAAAACCGTGGGTAGCAAGCAGATTACGTTGCGTAAGCAAATTGGAAAGTAGATACGTACTTACACTCTGACCAGCATAGACACCAATTGCGCCATCATAACGTGAGGAATCATATCCTGCATGTTCTAATGCCTGCCATGCACACTCTAGAAAGAAACGCTGTTGAGGGTCCATCAATTCTGCTTCTCTAGGACTATACTCAAAAAATTCAGCATCAAACCATTCAATATCATCAACAGTAGCACGTGCTTTTACATAATGAGGATTTTGCAGTAATCGCCAATCACTGCCGGCAGCGGCCAGTTCCTCAGAAGAGAAAGACGTAATCGACTCAGTGCCTGTACGGATGTTGCGCCAGAAAGCTTCAATATCGTTCGCCCCAGGGAAGCGTCCACTCAATCCGATAATAGCAATTGCATTCTCATCGATACCAGCCTGATGAGCAGTTTCCATCTCTTACCTCAAAGAACATTTGGTGTGAACAAAGGAGGAGAGGAATGACACGTAATCCACACCAAATGTCAGACAAAAATTGTGTATGTTGTATAAAAAAAGTAACTACTTGTTAAGTAGTCTTACGGATGGACTTCTTCAAGAACGACGAGATGCCCAGTGCCTTCCATTCGAGCCAAGTCTATATCAGCAACACAACGTACTTTCACGTAATTAAGCGTGAGTGTTCCTTCTATGTGCGCTGTACCCGTGCCTAAATCAAAATTTGCACGGCTGAGATCAGTTGCAGCTTTATCGACCCGTACACCAAGATTGGTTCCGCCTCGAGTATCCGTGAATTTGATAAAGACATATTCTATCTCTTCAAGCCGTTTTTGCAGTTCGTCCAATGAATTCTGCGATCCACCAACTATGACCGGATGGCTTCCCTCGGAAAGACGCTGTACCAGATCATCCATGCTAGCGCTCCTCTATCGAAAACTTGTAAAAAAAGAAGAATGCAACAACTTTTATAGAAACTAGAGCCTCACGAAGCAGATCCGGCATCTTGTGAGTAGGCATAGCGCAGGTCCTCAGGGATTGCGAATTGAAGCGTGGTGGTACAAAACTCCTGCCACTCCGGCATTACCGTAGCAAAAAGCACCCGGCTCTCTTTTCCTGGAATGGGCGTATTAACTACAGTGAAATCGTCCCATAGATAACACACATCGTCATCAGATAGCTCTGGCTGATCGCCTTCATGCTGCTCAGTCCATCCACTAAACTGGCGAAGATCCCGCAACTTATAAGCCTTGCAATACTTATGATGCATATGCATGCTCCTATCCAATATTATGACGTACATGAAGACCATGAATTCGGGTATATGCAACAAGCACCCTTATGAGGATTGCTTTGCCATATTCTCCATATGTTTGCGTAGACTCAAGGGTCGCATATCTGTCCACACCTCATTGATGTACTCTAGGCATTCGGATTTTTTCCCGCTTTTTCCAGCATCGCGCCAGCCAAGAGGATTCTCTCGATAAGCTGGCCAGATAGAATATTGCTCTTCGTGATTGACAACAACCCGGTATATTGTTGTATCCTCTTTTTCGTCGTGACTCATAAGCACCTCCAGTTCTTTTGTTTTGCCGATGTCGGCAGATACTTACTAGCACCTAGGACTTCTATTTGCTGATTATCATCCACGACAATTATTATAAGAAATAAAATGATAAAAATCAAGACAGTGTTTCCTAATTTCCTGCAAATGATTTAAAAATTCCTCAATATTTACAGCAAAACAAGTATTAAAGGTATATCCTTACTATTAGTAGCCTTATTCAGCGATATTTATTTATTATAATACTTGAAAATTTTCAATTATTCAGGTATATCTTTATCAACGCTTATGATTTGATGCTTCTGCTTCAAAGTAAAAGGCGATGAATTTTTTAAAAGGATAAAGTCTTCTAAAAGCTAATTAGATGGAGAAGTGTTTATCTTTTTTGTTGCTATCTAGGGGAGAAAAACTTATGGTCGAACAAGGTGTAACTATCTGGTTGACAGGGCTTTCGGGAGCGGGCAAAAGTACCTTAGCATCTCTTATAGAGCAACGTCTACGAGGGCATCATTTTAGAGTCGAAGTACTCGATGGTGATGTAGTTCGTACGCATTTAAGCAAAGGTCTTGGATTCAGTCGCGAGGACCGTGATACTAATATCAAGCGTATTGCTTTCGTCTGCAAGTTGCTTACACGTAACGGTGTGATTTGCATTTCTGCTGCTATTTCTCCTTATGGTGAAGCACGTGAGTGGGCAAGAAAAGAGATCGGAAACTTTGTTGAAATTTACGTGAAATGTTCTCTAGAAGTTTGTCGAGAACGTGATGTTAAGGGTCTCTACAAACTCGTCGATGAAGGCAAAATCACGAACTTCACCGGTGTAGACGATCCTTATGAAGAGCCAGAGCATGCGGAGTTGGTTTTAGAGACCGATAAAGAGACGGCTGAAGAGAGTGTTCAACGTATTTTTGACAAAATGGAAGAACTTGGGTATCTTATCCAGCAGACGAATCACAGCAATTTACGGATCTTTTAGCTGGCCTAGGGTATCTGTAGACAGATAATACAAATTGCGAAGGTAGATACAGAATATGCAAAATAGATTAATTGCTCCTCATGGAGGAGATCTCATTATAAATCTTGCAGACGTTACTGAGCGTACAGAACTATACGAGCGTGCGAAAAGCTTACCTCGCATCACCGTTAGCTCACGCCAGCTAGCCGATCTAGAGATGCTGGCAAATGGAGCCTATAGCCCCTTAAAGGGCTTTTTGGCCCGCGATGATTATCTGAGCGTTGTTAGTCACATGCATCTAACCAACGGGCTTCCCTGGTCTATTCCCATCACGCTAGCCGTCACTTCTGAGCAGGCCATGAAATTGCCTCAGGGCTCTGATGTTAGTCTCGTTAATGCCCAGGATGAACTGCAAGCTATCCTGACTATTCAGGAGAAATATATCTACGACAAGCACTTTGAAGCTAAGACTGTCTATCGCACCGAAGATGAAGCACACCCAGGCGTCAAGGTTGTGTATGAGCAAGGAGATGTGCTTTTAGGTGGTCCCGTTCGTGTCGTTGCTCTACAGAACCAGACCTTTATCCAATATCGCTATACGCCCACTCAATCACGTACTTTGTTTGAAGAGCGTGGTTGGAAGCGTATTGTTGCCTTCCAGACGCGAAACCCGGTCCATCGCGCACATGAATACATTCAGAAGTGTGCGTTAGAAATTGTTGATGGTCTCTATCTTCACCCACTAATTGGCGATACCAAGGGTGATGATATCCCTGCTGATGTGCGTATGAACTGTTATACAATCTTATTGGAGAACTACTATCCTACAAACCGGGTTATCCTAGGTGTTCTCCCTGCTGCTATGCGGTATGCAGGGCCTCGCGAGGCGATCTTCCATGCTCTAATACGCAAAAATTATGGCTGTTCACATTTCATAGTGGGACGAGATCACGCAGGAGTCGGCAACTACTATGGTACTTACGACGCGCATGCCATCTTCGCCGAGTTTGATCCTGTTCAGCTTGGTATTATACCCATGTTCTTTGATCACACTTTTTACTGTCGAAGCTGTGACGCGATGGCATCAGCAAAGACTTGTCCACATGACAATTCACAACACGTGATATTGAGCGGAACTAAGGTACGTCAGATGCTACAGGTAGGAATAGCTCCACCACCAGAGTTTTCAAGGCCCGAAGTTGCTCAGGTATTAATTGATGCGGTGCATAGGCGTCCTGAGTAAAAGAATCAGCACATGCTCAAAGCCCACACCTTGGGAGGGTGGTATCCCCAGACGCCCAAGGCGCGGGCTTTGAGCAGGCGGCCACTGCCTGTCCTCTATACTCGCGCTCTTCGATTTCTTTGCCGTTAGGAATGTCAAGCAGCACATGAGATATCCGGACGCACGGCCTCTTCATGCTGTTCAGCTCTTACTTACCTCTCTGGGAAAAAATTAAAACCCCTGGTCAGATAAAGCAAGCTCTTCACATTACTCTAACCTCATGTTATAATCATCTGTACACCATCAATGTCAATGATACAAAAAGTAATTAGTGCCTCCGCTCAGTTAATACAAAAAGGTCTAGCACGACTTCCTGAGTGATTTTAACCTTTTTATCTTTTGTCTACGAATCTAGCACATGCCTCAGTAATGCCAATTTGACAATTTTTGCATGTAAAAGAGAGCGCCATGAAAACTATAGCTAAATTAGTCGATGATCTTTTTCGAACTCACAGACGACCTGACGGTAGAGAATACACCTATAAAGAAATCTCTGTCGCACTTGGTGGGGTGGTTGAACCATCTCATATCTCTAAGTTGCGAACAGGCAAAATTGCAAATCCTGGCCGTGATACACTACTTTCACTTTGCCGTTTTTTCCATGTTCCTCCTGCTTACTTTTTTCCTGAGCTTCTTTCGCAATCTCAAGAAGATGAAACAGATATGATACATATCGCTTTGCGATCTACAAAATTAGACTCTGAGGTACAAGAAAAGCTTGAGAATTTAATCCGTGCGATTCAACAAAAAACGTAAAAACTCTTTTATTAGCAATATCAGCTTAATAGTTGAGGGTAAACGTCCCTTAAAAAAGGCTCATCGAGGGAAAAGAAATCAAACTTGTTTCATGGGCGACACAACCCATATTTAGCATGATCATTTCAATGTTTTGTAGCTCAACGAGAAACGGAAATATAGATAGACACAGTACCCAGAAATTTTCGATGAAAAGTGATGGTTCAGTACAAAGAAATTGCTGTGCTTTTCATCTATCCCCGCCACATCCAACTCATAGCTTACTGAACGTACTATTTTTGAAACTGTTCAGACTTGACCTTTCTGATAAACTCAGAGTATGACAGAAGAAGAAGCAATCCTTCTCTGGAAGGAAAACCAGGAACTGCGCGAGGCGTTGAAGCAGACACAGGATCTGTTGCGAGTCGCCCTGACTCGGATTGAAGAGCTGGAAAAATAGAAAACGCCTCCGCCAGCCTTTGTCAAAGCCAACACGAAAAAGAAAGCCAGCGAAGAGAACAAGGTGCGCAAAAAGCGTGATGCGAAGCACAATCATGCTCGTGGACGATCGGAGCCGACCCAGATTGTGGAGCATCGCATCGTTTCGTGTCCGGACTGCCACCTGCGCCTGGGAGGGATCAGCCTGGCTCGTGTGCGAGAAGTGATTGATGTCCCTCCCCCACCTCCCGTGGACATCACCCAGCATCACATTTTCAAAGGGTGGTGTGCTGGATGCCAACGATGGCATGAAGCCCCAGTGGACGTGCATGAACACGTCTTGGGGCAAGGACGCTTGGGAGTCAGAAGTGCGAGCCTGATCGCGACCCTGCGCACGGTGATGCGCTTGCCTTTTCGACAGATCCAAACCTATCTTTTGAGCTTTCATGGGCTTGAGATCAGCCTGGGGGAATTGGTGGAGGTGCTCCACCGTCTCCGAGAGCATGCCCAACCAGTGCTCGATCGTTTCAAAGCAGAGATCCGTGCCAGTCCAGCCGTGCAGGCCGATGAGACGGGATGGCGCGAAGATGGAAGCAATGGCTACATCTGGAGTGTCTCGACTCCCACGCTTCGGTATTACGAATATCATCGCAGCAGGGCTGGCGACATCGTGAAACACCTGATCGGCGAGGAGTTTGGTGGGGTCCTGGGTTCTGACTTCTACGCAGGATACAACAGTCATCAAGGACTTCATCAACGGTGTTGGGTTCACTTCTTGCGTGATGTTCATGACTTGAAAGAAGACCGTCCTGCTGATGAAGCGCTCCTGGCTTGGGCTGCGTCCATTCAGGCCATCTATGATGAGGCGGTGGTCTGGGCTGAGCATGGTCCTGATCAGCTGTTGACTCCACGTCAACAGCGCCTGCAACGCGTTGAGCAGCAACATGCCTTCGAGCAGCGGTTGTGGACGCTGTGTCAGCCCTATGTCCGCAGCGCGGCTCTTCAACACACGTTGTATGAACGGGTCGAACGCTTTTTGCCTGAACTCTTCGTCTTTGTTGCTGTGCCCGGAGTCCCAGCCCACAACAATCTTGCTGAGCGCAGCGTTCGCCCACTGGTGATCGCGCGCAAAATCAGCGGAGGGACACGTTCTCCTAAAGGCTCTCAGACACGCATGGGTCTTGCCTCTCTCTTTGGCTCCTGGCTGGCTCAAGGTCTCAATCCTTTCCATCAATGTCTCGCGTTGCTCACCTCTCAATCTTCTTTAGGTCAAGTCTGAACAGTTTCGTATTTTTGCACTTCTTGATTTGAATACACAAATTGATTATAATCAAAATAAAACAAAGACATACTTATGCGGGCCAGGGGAAAATAGTAAAATGTAACGAAGCCAAGAAGATTTTCGCTCATAGCTTCCTTACGAAACGAAAAACAGTTAGCCCGTGCCTGGATAGGTCATGAAATTAAATATTTTAAATCATTACATCTTAGCTCGTCGCGACAGATGCTTACCCTCAGTGACGAATCACAAAGCCGAAAGACGTTGATGTATTTTATCTGGGGAGGTAGAAATACTTGAAGACACACACGCGGAGCAAATGTATGCATGTGAAAAACGAGAAGCAAGGACCCAATAGAAAGGGGATGATACGTATATGTCTGGTATATCATCGTCATCAACAGCCACTACTGCACCTGTGATTGAGGTCTCAAATCTTGTGAAAGTATACGTTCTCGGTCAGGCTAATGTATATGCTTTGCAAGGTATCTCCTTACAAATTCACCAGGGAGAATTTGTTGCCGTTATGGGACCATCAGGATCAGGAAAATCCACATTTATGAATATTCTTGGCTGTCTTGATCGTCCAACCAACGGCGATTACTGGTTGATGGGAAGTCTTGTTAGCCGCATGTCTGCTACTCAACTCGCCGATATTCGGAACCGCTATATTGGATTTGTATTTCAGGGATTTAATCTATTAGGAAGCGCAACTTCGTTAAAGAATGTAGCACTTCCATTGATGTATCGAGGAATGAATAATGGAGAACGAAAGAATCGCGCACAGGAAGCTCTACGGCTAGTTGGTCTGGAAGCTCGCACGAATCATCATCCCACTCAGCTTTCTGGTGGTCAGCAGCAGCGTGTAGCCATTGCGAGGGCGTTAGTCACCAGACCCTCGCTTTTGCTAGCTGATGAACCAACGGGAAATCTGGATAGCCGCACTAGCATTGAGGTGATGGCTATTTTACAAGCATTAAACGAGCAAAATTTGACAATCATTCTGGTAACCCACGAACTAGATATTGCTATGCACGCCAAACGCATAGTAACATTCAGTGATGGGTGTATCTTGCAAGATAGATCTATTCTTTCCCCTAGTTCCGCTTATGACCAAGGAAAGGCCACAGCTGATACTGCTAGTAGACAACGACCTGAAGGAGTGCTATGAGTCATTCTACCCGTTCGTCTTCCTCACCACCCAAGTCATTATTGACATCTACATCGTCTAGTACTATACCAATCAATGGGACATCCGGATTTCAGAAGCGAGACAAGTATGAACGCGGACATTTAATAGGTGTCAGCTTTAGTAGCGCTTTAGAGGCATTATGGGCTAATCGATTGCGCTCAATGCTCACGTCGTTAGGGGTGATCTTTGGAGTTGCAGCAGTTATCGCAGCAGTAACCTTAACACAAGGAGCAAGTACTCTTATCAATGATCGGCTCTCGCGTCTCGGCGCAAATGTGTTGACAATCTATCCCGGAGTTGCTGTATCAGGGGGCGTATCTAATGCTATAGGCACAAAACCTACCCTTACTATAGAGGACGCGAAATATTTGAGTAAAATACCAGGTGTTGCTGAAGTTAGCCCTGTGTTAACGGTCCTTCCAGCTCAAATAGTTTACGGAAATCAGAACTGGAACACACGTGTGCAGGGAGTATTTCCTGATTTTCAAAATATTCAGAACTGGCAGTTAGTATCTGGTTCGTGGTTTAGTCAAAACGACAATAATACTGGAGCATCAGTTGCAGTCATTGGGAGTACGGTCGCGTCGAATCTCTTCTCCGGTTCAGGGGTAGATGCTGTTGGTCGTACGATACGCATTAGCAATGAGAATTTTCGTGTCATTGGAGTATTGCAAGCGAAGGGGAGCGAAGGAGCGTCGAATCCCGATGATATTGTTTATACGCCACTGCAAACCGCTCAAGTTCGCCTTCGCAATTCTTCGTTTGTTGATTACATTCAGATGCAAATTGATACAGCAGCGGCTGTTAGTACAGTACAAAGGGATGCCACAGCTCTACTTGTTACGCGGCATCATATTCAAGCAGGTCAACCGAATGACTTTCTCATCAGCAACGCCAACCAACTTCTTCAAACATCTCAACAGTTTTCGCAAGCTCTGACCTTCTTATTGATTGGTATTGCTGCCATTTCCTTAACGGTGGGAGGAATTGGGATTATGAATATTATGCTTGTATCCGTGACCGAACGCATTCATGAGATTGGCATTCGTATGGCAGTCGGTGCACGACGCGGTGATATCCGTAACCAGTTTTTGATTGAATCACTTCTGCTAAGCATGGCAGGGGGAATTATTGGCATTATACTTGGCTTAGTGGTAGGTGAAATACTCATTCGCTGGTTGTCATCTACCACTTCACTGCAATTGCCTCTGATACTAAATCCTTTTTCAGTTCTTATATCATTTGGTATCTCATTATCCGTTGGCGTCGCATTTGGTTTATATCCGGCGATTAGAGCGGCCCAACTTGACCCTATTGTTGCCTTACGTAAAGATTAGCCATGGCGAGGCGCTTATCAGACAGCGATGCTCTACACACCTTTCGTATATCTATTGTTAGAGTTTCTATTAGAGCTCATCTTCTGTGCTTACGTACTTGCTTTTACCATCCAAGACAACGAGCTAATTGAGGCGCAGACTGTTGATCTTTCGCGATACAATCGACAAGAAGTGTTGCGAGAGTTTCGGCCTCTAATTCATGCTGAGTACTACGCTGATCAGCATATAGTCGTTTTACTACGGAGGCTATATTTCGATGATGAAGGAAAGTTGAATAATCGGGAGTCGAGGGTCCATCTAAGGTGATGGGAATATGCCCTAGAAGTAAATGTGCAATTTCATGCAAACACGTCGCATGCGTAAGGACGGAATCCAGCCCTGTGCGCGTACAGATTAAATCAACATCCAGCAACGCTACGCAATATCCTGTCATTGCGATAGGCATAGCATCTTGTTCTACCAATAGAGGTTTACCACGACAAAGTTCAGTGAAATCGACCAAATGCTTAAAGGGAAATGAATCTTCTAGCATAGATTTGATGCCATGAAATGTTCTATACACCTTTTTCAATTCTTGTAGCGGCATAAGAGCTTGAGTCTCCTGTCAATATCTTTTGTTGTCGTTCATCCTAATTCAATAAGCAAGTAATGCTGCATTTTTTGCAAAAGCAGGATTTATACTGCGAATCGTGAAAAAATTATTATCACAAAATATATATACTTTGATTTTTATTGCTTGTCAAGTGGCGTATACATGTAGTTAACCAAAGATCTATCGTCGGAGATATCGCTTAGAGCGTTTCGTAAGATGAACGATTCGTGTCAAAAAGGAGCTAAGCTTATGAAGAAGAGAGCACATTACTAGGAAAAATCAAAGATTTTAGAGCACAACTCGAAGGAGAAATGAGGAAAGTATTATAACCAAATTTATTACTTTTGTACTAGTATTTGACGAAACTGTGCTGTGGCTCTTCGTTATTTGCCTATGATAGATAAGGCGCTATTCCTCAAAGAAAAGAAATAACATAAACTTGATAGATGAGGAACAAGGTTCGTTTCAAACATTTGTTTGTGCTAGTCAAGGATAAATTAGTTATGGCTTGGATGTTAATACAAAAAAATGTTCTTTACCTTTTGTTGGCTTTATGGACCGTCTTTTCCGTAATTCGTTACCTATATGGGTCTACGCCTCGAGGACGCATCATTATTATCAAATTATTAGTATCCATGACCATTTCAGTTGTCACTGTTACAGGAGTTTTTCTCGTCCCTACTCTTTGGTGGTTGCAAGCAGTTGTTGTCTTCTCAACACTCTGCAGTTCTCTGCTGACATACCTGGTTACGGATCAAATATTGAATGACGCGCCACCACAACCTATGCTTAAGCATGCACTATTTCCGGTCATTGTAGTAATTTCTATTATCAGCTTTCTACTTGTGTTCTGGGAAAGAAACGAGCTGCTGGCATATCTGGATCATAGGCTATCTCATCTGCCATGGGAACATTACGCTTATTATCTTGGTAAGGATAGCTTCGAGGTCTTCCTCATCATACTCATCATTAAAGTGTATTGGAAGAGTCTACGCCGTCATTATGGCAAACTAACCTACTTTGTGAGACGGTGGATTTGTATAGTTGGCTTTTCACTCAGTATAGGATATATACTTGCGTTGGATTATCCTCTGGTAACAATGTTACTCTTTGGTTCTTCCTGGCATGTTGGCAAACAGTTTCTGAGAATATTCGAGGAATTACCATTTTGGTTATTAGTAATCGGGTTCATAACTCCAAATATGGTACTCTCTGCTATTTTGCGCCCGCTCGAATTCTTACTAGCACAACAGCGTTTGCGCAAATATTACTTACTGCGATATCTCTATGCGCAAATGTTATCAGTTGCTCCTAACGTTCATTTACCTTATGAACCACTGAAAGATTTACGTATCTTGATAGAAATTAGCGATGCTCGGCAGACTATCTGGAGCAATACTCTCTTTACGGAGCCTTTGACTGCGGAAGTTGAAGCCATGCATCTGTTCCTTTTTGTGAAAAAGCATGTAGTTTTTCACGAAACAGGGCCATATCAGCCACCAAAGACTTTGGAACAGGATATTTTACTACATAATCTAGCAGTTGCAAAACGATTAATGCTTTTGCGCTCTATAAATCAAGCAACTGAAAAAGAAGCTGTCTCTTGATTTATAGCGGGCAGATGAAATCACTTCCTTCGTACTGACGTCTTTGTATTTCATACTATCAGTTTTATGATGAAAGGATTCCACCTATGAAAGATAGCGATCTCCTCATCCTTACAGGGGACGACGTCTCCGATCTTGTGAAAGGCAAAGAAGACGATATCATTACTGTTGTCCAGCGTGCTTATGAAGCGCATACTAGGGGAGAAAGCTCACTTCCGTTCTCGACTTTTTTGCATTTTCCTGATGCTCCTCAAAACAGAATTATTGGGCTTCCAGCTTATTTAGGAGGAGAATTTAATGTTGCAGGCATGAAATGGGTAGCATCTTTTCCTGATAACATAAAGCATGGATTAGAACGTGCATCTGCAGCTATGATTATAAATTCGGTTACTACAGGTCAACCGAAGGCAATACTTGAAGGATCTATTATTAACGCTAAACGTACCGCTGCCAGTGCAGCTTTAGCTGCTCGCACATTACAATCTGAAGAAAAGGCAATCTTTGCTGGCATTGTTGGATGTGGCCTCATTCACTTCGAAACTATTCGTTTTCTTGTATATACTTGCCCTCAAATTACTAAATTTATCTTGTTTGATGTGGATAGGGAGCGTATGCAGTTGTTTCGTGAGAAATGTGTGCCTCTGATAGGGCCACGAGATATTGTTTTTGCGGATGATTTACAGGTTTTGCTTAGAAATGCAAACCTCATATCACTAGCAACAACCGCAGCACGTCCATATATTATGGATCTTGCTTCCTATACTGAAAAAGCGACAATATTGCACATCTCGTTGCGCGATTTAGCGCCAGAGGTGATACTTGCTTGTGATAACGTTGCTGACGACATCGATCACGTGCTGCGCGAGGGAACGTCGGTACAACTTGCTGAGCAAAAAGTTGGAAATAGGGAATTTTTACGTTGCACATTAGGAGACATTCTGATTGGACGAGCATTTTCTCGTCGCGATGAAAAAAGTACTGTTATCTTTAACCCCTTTGGACTTGGTATTTTAGATGTTGCTCTCGCATCTTACATCTATCAGCGCGCACTTGAGCAAGGACGTGGAACACGTGTTGCTTCTTTTATCCCTTCCCCGTGGTATCAGCGCTCGTGATATCTCAAGCATTAGTAACCCAACATGATAGCCTTCTGTATCCTCTTGAAGCGGAACTGTCCCCAACCCACAATACGGCTTGACGCTATCATAATGCTGAATACATCCAACTCTGCATCCAATTATGAAGGCTGATAATCCATTTTTTGATTATTTGACTTGACAATTATAAATATTTATGATTAAAATCAAAAAGAAAGCGGCGTGATATTCATACTCGTCTCTCGCTCTACTGAGCTTATATATTTTCGTGCATCGCTCTCAAAGCAATTCAGATGTTCTCTATGTTTCCGTTTCTAACGAAGGAAGGAGCAGCAATGTCTCATGACGATTTTTTCGAGTCACCGGCTCAAAACCGAGAAACAGCGTCAGCGGATTCCTCATCCTTGCACAATACATATCTTCATCATTCCAGCACTACTGCAACACCTGGCTCACACCAGTCCTCTCCATCAGTCCCGGTCGTGTCCGAGGAACAACGTTACCGGATCATAGAGTGGAACAAAACACAAAAAACCTATACTTGCTTCATTGAACCTTCAAGCCCTATTCCAGTTTCCCTTCAGAACCACTCAGAGCAATCGCCAACTAACGAGGAAGAGTCTCCTTTACTCTACATTAATTACGGCAAGACGCGTTATGAATATCGACGCCACGTTCTTCTTCACGAACTAATCGAGTTGCAGGCAATACAAACACCAGATGCAATCGCCGTTATCTCCGATGAGCTACAAATTACCTACGCAATCCTCATGCATCAGGCCAACCGACTTGCCCGGTATTTACAAACACACGGAGTTGTCCCTGATCAACTGGTAGGTGTCTGTCTAGATCGCTCGTTAGAAATGATTATTGGCCTACTCGGTGTACTTAAAGCGGGCGGTGCATACGTTCCGCTTGATCCTAGCTATCCACAGGAACGCCTCGCCTTTATGCTACGTGATGCTCACGTGTCTATCCTATTGACTCAGCAGCGTTTCGTTTCTCTACTACCAGAGAACGAGGCCAAGCTTCTCTGTCTGGATCACGAGCAGTGGATTGAGGAAGGAGGTACGCCTATTCACAGTACAGTGACCGGGGATCATCTTGCATATGTGATCTATACATCTGGCTCAACAGGAACGCCAAAAGGTGCAATGAACAGCCACCGCGCCATCTGTAATCGCCTGCTCTGGATGCAAGAAACCTACCATTTAACAGCGACGGATCGCGTTCTCCAGAAGACACCATTTAGCTTCGACGTCTCTGTTTGGGAGTTCTTCTGGCCCTTGATGATGGGCGCTTGCCTGGTTTTTGCGCAGCCAGACGGTCATCGAGACCCAGGATATCTCGTTCAGCTTATACAGGAACAACAAATCACGACGATGCACTTTGTACCATCTATGCTACATGTGTTCCTGGAACATCCTGCTGTGGCTGGTTGTCTGAGTCTTTACCAAGTGATATGCAGCGGAGAAGCACTTCCTTATAGTCTACAGGAGCGTTTCTTTTCTCTGTTGCCAGCACAACTGCATAATCTTTATGGGCCAACAGAGGCGGCAATTGATGTAACAGCATGGACCTGTGAGCGCTCTAGCAATAACCACAAAGTACCAATTGGCCGCCCAATAGCGAATATTGAGACCTACATTCTTGATCAATCCCTACAACTTCTTCCGATAGGAGAAGTGGGTGAACTTTACATTAGCGGTATTGGTCTGGCACGCGGATATCTCAGAAGACCTGATTTGACAGCAGAACGATTCATTCCTCATCCCTTTAGTGCCACTCCTGATGCACGGCTCTACAAAACCGGAGATCTTGCCAGATATCTTCCTGATGGCGAGATCGAATTTCTAGGTCGACTGGATAATCAAGTCAAATTACATGGCTTTCGTATTGAATTGGGAGAGATCGAAGACGTCCTGACTCGTCATCCATCCGTCCGAGAGGCAGTCGTTGTTCTGCGTACTAATACGGCTTATGACATGTACCTGGTGGGATATGTCGTAGCTAGCTCGTCAACACATTCAGTCTCAGTAGTAGAGCTACGAGAGACCATCCGCAAACACCTCCCAGATTATATGATACCCTCACAGATTGTATTCTTACCTTCAATGCCATTGACAACCAATGGGAAGGTAGATCGTGGTGCCCTACCAATACCACAATCACTCCAAGCTCGTTCACAACGCTCCTCGCTTCAACCACGCGATGCGCTTGAACGTTTTCTTGCTACTTGCTGGCAAAAGGCGCTTAACATCAAGCAGATCGGTATTGATGAACATTTCTTTGATCTGGGAGGCAATTCGATAAAGGCGGCTATAGTAATTAATGCGGTGCAAGAAAAGCTGGAAACACTTATTCACGTTGTCGCTCTCTTTGACGCATCCACAATCGCGGATCTCTCAGCATATCTACGCACTCGTTATACTCATGCTGTCGCCCAAGCCTTTCCGGAGCTCTCATTGCATACTGGCATATCCAGTGCAAACGAAGTCAAAAAAATTGGCCCCACGCACATAAAAACGTTCCGAGATCTTATTCCGCCGTTGTTGCCATTGCCACACGAGTACATCAGCCAACACAAGAATCCTCCGGCCATTTTTGTGCTCTCACCACCTCGTTCTGGTACAACATTGCTGCGCGTAATGCTTGGTGGACATCCTCGCATCTTTTCACCACCCGATCTTGAACTTCTTCCTTTCAATACACTACAGGAACGAAAAGGAAATTTCACTACGCGTGATAGCTCCTGGTTGGAAGGTACAATTCGCGCAATTATGGAACTTCGAAACTGCGATGGTGATGAAGCAAAACGTATTATGGCACAGTTCGAAGAGCAAAACTTGACTATACAAGAATTTTATGGTGTATTGCAGACATGGATCGGTGAAAAAACGCTGGTTGATAAGTCGGTAGAATACGCCCTCGATATCGAAACACTACGACGATCTGAGGACTATTTTACCGATGCGCGCTACATTCACCTCATACGTCACCCCTATGGGATGATTCAGTCAATGGAGGATGTTCGCCTCGAACAGGTTTACTTCCGTCATCAGCACCCATTTACACCACGAGAGCTAGCCGAACTAGTTTGGCTTGTCTGCCACCAGAATATCTTACAATTTCTGCAAGAGATCCCTACCCATCGTCATAAACGCGTTTATTTTGAGGATTTGGTGAAACAACCAGAAGCAACGATACGCCAGTTGTGTAACTTCCTAAGCCTTGATTTCTCTCCTGATATGCTCGAACCGCATAAGGGACGCCGGATGACTAACGGTATTTACACGGTCTCCAGAATGCTTGGAGATATGAAATTTCATGAACATAAGCAGATCGACGCCATGGTTGCTGATCGCTGGAAGGATCGCTATCAGGAGGACTTCCTAAGCGATGAAACCTGGCAGCTCACAGAAAAATTGGGGTATTCCCGGTTTGTGCCACAGACTACAAAGCAGTCAATTGCGACAACAGAGCAATACACGTCATCAGCAAATTCAAATCAGTTTCGCCCACGCCCAATACTGCGTACAGGTGGTATCGTCCTTCCATTGTCATTTGCGCAGCAATCACTCTGGTTTCTCGCTCAGCTCGTGACTGATAGTCCCTTCTACGTCATCCCGATGGCATTCCATATGAAGGGTCCACTTTCTCTTTCGGCGATTACAAGAAGCTTACAAGAAATAGTTAGGCGCCACGAAGTCTTGCGCACTTCGTTCACAGCAGTGCAAGGCATCCCGGCTCAGATTATTGCTGAGGCGGCTCAGGCACAGTCTTTAAGTGTTCCAGTAATCGATCTAGGTGCTCTTTCAGAAGATAAAAGTGAGGAGGCGATACACTACTTGTTACGTTCCGAGGCAAGACGGCCATTCGCCTTGGACAAGGACTTGATGTTGCGAGCAACGATTATACGTCTGAGACTTGATAGTCATATCCTCCTTTTGACACTCCACCATATTGCTGCTGATGGGTGGTCACAGAGCATTCTACAGCATGAGTTGAGCACGCTTTACGTAGCTTTTGTCAAAGAACAACCATCGTCCCTCCCAAAACTTCCGCTCCATTATGCCGATTATGCGCTCTGGCAGCGCCAATCGCTCACAGAAACGATTCTGCAACAGCAACTAGCCTACTGGCAGCAGCAACTGGCGGACTTACCAATACTGCATCTTCCCACCGATTATCCACGTCCGGTTGTTGAGGCATTTCAAGGTGCGCGTTCAAATTTCGAGCTCCCACTCGTTTTGCTGACTCAGCTTAAAGAGCTAAGTCAGCATCAAGGTGTAACCCTGTTTATGACGTTATGCGCAGCTTTTCAGGTCTTGCTCGCTCGTTACAGTGGTCAGGATGATATCGCAGTTGGCACATCGATTGCTCATCGCCGTCAACAAGACCTCGAAGAACTAATCGGCTTCTTTATGAACACATTTGTTTTACGTGGAAATCTCTCCGGAGATCCTACATTTATAGAATTGCTTGCACGTGTCTACCACACTGCACTCGCTGCATATGCACATCAAGATGTTCCTTTTGAGCAAGTCGTTAGCGCCATACAACCTGACAGAGATTCTAGTCATAGCACCCTCTACCAGGTGCTCTTTCAACTTCAGCACCAAAATCAGCATTCCCTACATATTCCTGATCTATCTATAAGTAATCTGGATGTCGATAATGGAACTGCGAAATGTGATCTTTTCCTTGACCTGGTCGAAAGCGAAAATGGTTTTAAAGGTAGAATAGAATATAACACAGATATTTTTGCTAGGGAACGTATCGAAAGGATGCAAGCACATTTTCAGCATCTACTCGAAGCAATTGTTTCTACTCCTCAACAACGTATCTCCCAGCTTTGGTTCTTAGAAGAAGATGAGAGCCGCCAGATATTGGTTGAGTGGAACAATACCCACACAGCTTACCCTCGCGAGGCTTGTATCCAAACACTGGTAGAAATGCAGACCAAGCGCACGCCCGAAGCTATCGCGCTGGTTGCAGGTGATGAGCATATCACCTACACTCAGATTAATCAGCGGGCCAATCAGCTTGCTCGTGTACTACAAAAGCAGGGAGTACGGCCGGACACCTGCATTGGTCTCTGTCTTGAACAAACTCCCGATCTGATAATAGCGCTTCTCGCCATTTTGAAAGCTGGGGGAGCTTATCTCCCACTCGATCCCTCATACCCAGTAGAGCGTCTGGCCTTTATGCTCGAAGATGCTCAGGTACCAATTCTAATCACACAAAGGCGTTTCTTACCAATACTTCCTACTCTGGACGTACGCGTCATATGCCTGGATCGGGATGCTGAAAAGAACGCTATAGCACAAGAAAGTAATACCAATCTTCCGTTAATGACTGTCACTCATAATCTAGCCTACGTCATCTACACCTCGGGCTCAACCGGCATTCCTAAGGGAGTGAGCGTTGTTCATCAGGCAGTGGTACGGTTAGTGTGCCAGACGAACTATATCAATTTCCACGCAGATGATGTGATCGCACAAGCATCCACCGTTGCCTTTGATGCTGCTACCTTTGAGATCTGGGGAGCATTAATACACGGAGCAAGACTTGTGTTGCTCGAAAAGGATGTAGTGCTCTCTCCTTATACGCTAGACCAGCAGATACGACAAGAACGTATTAGTGTCCTCTTCTTAACAACAGCCGTCTTTCATCAGATCGCACAACACCTTCCCACTACATTCGCTCCATTGCGTTATCTCCTCTTTGGTGGTGAGTCTGTAGACGTGCGCCAAGTCCGTGCTGTTACAAATCATAGTGCGCCACAACATTTGCTGCATGTCTATGGTCCTACTGAGAGCACGACCTATGCTACCTGGTATCCTGTGCATGAGGTTACGGAACATGCCACAACTATCCCTATCGGATCGGCACTCGCTAACACACAAGTGTATATAATGGATGATAACCTGCAACCCGTTCCACCAGGAGTTCCAGGTGAACTTTTTATTGGTGGTGATGGACTTGCTCGCGGCTATCTTCATCGACCGGCATTGACTGCTGAAACATTCATTCCCCATCCTTTTAGCGAGCTGCCTGGGCAACGCCTCTATCGCACGGGCGATATTGTACGCTGGCGTCTGGACGGACAAATCGAGTTCGTAGGACGACGCGATTCACAGGTGAAAATACGTGGCTTGCGTATCGAGTTGGGTGAGATTGAAACGGTGCTCGCTCGCCATCCCGATGTAGGGCAGGTACTGATCCTTGTGCGTCAGAATCAGGAACAAACGAAACATCTGGTTGCATACATAAAGCTACGCGATTCGCAACACAGCGAGTCTAGCCAGGCCACACTGCGACAATATCTTCGTGAACATCTCCCAGAATATATGCTGCCTACCTCCTTCGTTTTCCTGGATCAATTTCCGCTCAATCGTAATGGCAAAATCGATAGGCAGGCTTTACCTCAACCAGAACAGTCAGTAAACTTGAAAGAACCAGCTAAGGCATTGCCACGCGATAATGTTGAGCAAATGCTGGCAACCATCTGGCGTCAAATACTCAACATTGAGCAGATCGGCATCCACGATAACTTCTTTACTCTGGGAGGTGACTCGATACTTAGTATTCAGATGGTAGCACGCGCGCATCAAGGTGGTTTGCAACTCACTCCACGACAGATTTTTTTGCATCCTACTATTGCTGAACTCGCCGGCTCCGTTGATATCACGCCATCAATTATAGCAGAACAGGAACCTATAAGTGGTGACATGCCTCTTACCCCGATTCAACACTGGTTCTTTACCCAGGCACTTTCTATACCACATCACTTTAATCAAGCAATGTTGCTAGAAATACGCCGCCAAGTTTCACCTATGTTATTAAAGCAAGCGTTCTATCAGCTCATGAAACATCATGATGCGTTGCGTATGCGTTTCTCGCAGCCTTCTCCAGGACAGTGGCAGCAGATGAACGCAGGCATCGAGAGATTAGAAAATATCCCTTTCGAACAGATTGATCTCTCTATGACGTTACCACAAGAGCGAGAAGCGGCCTTTCTAAACATTGCAGATAAGGCGCAGGGCAGTCTCGACCTTGCCCACGGACCCATCTTACGAGTTCTCTTCATTACCACAGGGGGAACTGAACCTGATCGTTTGCTAATTATCATTCATCACCTTGTTGTTGATAGTATTTCCTGGCGCATTCTTATAGAAGATCTTGAGCGAGTCTGTGAACAATTACTGCGCGAACAATCAGTACAACTGCCATCTAAAACGCTCTCTTTCCGCCAATGGGCGCTTCACCTTATGCATCACGTCCAAAAAACGAAATTTGATAGTGCAGAGCAATACTGGTTGCAAGAGTTGCAACAGCCATATCCATCTCTTCCATTAGATTTTCCACATGGATATTCTCGGCAAGACAATACTTTCGCCCAGGCGCGTACGGTGACGGTCACCTTAGAGCAACAAAGTACTCATGCCTTGTTGCATCAATTGCCCTCTATCTACCATACCCAGATCAATGATGTACTCCTGACTGCGCTAGCTCAGACATTGACAGCTTGGATGGATACAACGAATATTCTGATCACGTTAGAGGGACATGGGCGTGAAGAGCTATTTACGGCGGTTGATCTTACGCGCACGGTGGGATGGTTTACCTCTTTGTTCCCTATACGCCTGGATCTGACTAAAATAAGCGACCCCATCGCCGCATTGCAGGCAATCAAAGAGCAACTTCAGCGTATACCAGATCGTGGTTTCAGCTATGGTCTGCTGCGCTATCTCTACCGTGCAGGACCGATACAGTCGGAACGGCTTCCTATACCTCAAATCAGCTTTAACTACCTAGGACAATTCGATCAAATGTTTGCACCAGGATCGCTTTTTGCTCCAGTAGGAGCCAATGAGACTTATGGGACCATCGTCAACCCTGACACTCCGAGGAGTCATCTCCTGCAAATCAATGCTCGCGTACAAAATAATTGTATGCATATAAGCTGGACTTACGGCTCTCGTTTTAATCGTAAAGATACGATTGAGGCACTAGCTCGACGTTATCTTGCAGCCCTCAAGACACTGATTGCTAGAGCTAACGAACAGGCGGCTCAAAGTATCAGTTACACTCCTGCCGACTTTCCTAACGCGCGCATCAGTCAGGAACAACTCCATACACTCTTTTCAAAAATCGGCCAAGCACAGAGAAAGGATCCAAAATGAACTTAGAGTATGTCGAGGATATGTACGAATTATCACCGCTACAGCATGGGATGCTCTTTCATACACTCTCTGCACCTCACTCAGGGATGTATATCATTCATGTTCGTTGGGACTTAGGAGGAAGGTTCGCTGTTGATACCTTTACTCGTGCATGGCAACAGGTATCTGATCGCCACTCTATTTTACGTACAGCGTTCTACTGGGAGGATCTGGGTGATATAGGGAAACCGCTACAAGTGGTCTTTCGCCATGTTCCAGTGCCACTAACAGAACTTGACTGGCGTCACTATACAGCAAAGCAGCAACAGGAACAGCTAGAATCATTTCTCCAGGCGGATCGTGTGCGGGGATTTGAGCTGACAGCCCCGCCATTGTTACGCCTAACCCTCTTTCGCTTAGCAGATGAACGCTATCATCTTCTCTGGAGTTTCCATCATTTATTGCTTGATGGGTGGAGCTTTCCGCTCCTGATCAAGGAAGTTTTCTCTACATATGAAGCTCTCTGTCAGGAATTGCTACCAGTAAACACATCCGTACGTCCATATAGAGATTATATTGCCTGGCTACAGCAGCAGGATCAAGCAGAAACAGAGATCTTCTGGCGAGGCTTGCTTGCAGACATCGAATCGCCAACGCCGCTGGGTGTTGATCGCACCCCTCACGTAGTAACAACGAATGAACAACAGAGTACCGAGCATGCAGAATTGAACAGTACACTCTCTCAGGCAACAACACAGAGACTTCAAGCCGTCGCCCGTCAGCATAGCCTAACTCTCAATACGGTACTACAAGGAGCCTGGGCACTCCTTCTGAGCCGTTACAGCCGTCAGGAAACGGTAGTCTTTGGCGTAACTAGTACCGGGCGTACAGCGAACTTACCGGGTATCGAGTCGATGATAGGGTTGTTCATCAATACACTCCCCACGAAAGTGCATGTTCCAGCACAAACATCCCTGCTTCCATGGTTACAGGAAATACAGGTACAGCAGGCGGAACAACGACAGTTTGAGTATAGCTCCCTCGCTCAAGTGCAGAGCTGGAGCGGCTTGCCTCATGGTACTTCCCTCTTTGAAAGTATCTTCGTCTTTGAGAACTACCCCATTGATGTGACTCTCACAAATACAAGTAATGGTTTGTGGGCTCAGCGTATCCGTTCGATGGAACGAACTAATTATCCGCTCACCGTAGTCGCAGTTCCTGGCTCTCAACTGACGCTTCGCTTGAATTATCATTGTGATCGCTTTGCCCCGGAGACGATTACACGTATGATGGGACACTTTCAGACTCTACTTGAAGAGATTGCAGTCAATCCAGAGCGTTCCCTGGGCATGTTCTCGCTCTTAACAGACGATGAGTTACGCCAGGTAAAAATATGGAATGCAACGACAACTGCCTACCCTCGCTCTCTCTGCATTCATACCCTGGTCGAGGCCCAGGTGGAACGAACCCCCGATACTATTGCTATTGTGGCAGGTGATGTGCATCTCACTTATACAGAGCTTGATCGACGTGCAAATCAGCTCACATACGTGCTACGTCAACACGGAGTTGGCCCTGAGATATGCGTAGGAACTTATGCCGAACGTTCCCCAGAATTAATAATTGCTTTTCTTGCTATCCTTAAAGCGGGAGGCGCATACGTACCATTGGATACAACGTATCCCCTCAGCCGCATACGTTTCCTGCTCGAAGATACAGGTATCGCTCTTCTGCTTACCCAAAGACATCTACTTAATCATCTCCCGCAAGAGCAGACAAAAATCATTTGTGTGGATGAGGAGTTACCACTGATCTTTGCACATAACACCCTTGCACTGCCACCGTCAATGACAAGCGAGCAACTTGCCTATGTGATCTACACATCAGGATCTACAGGCACCCCTAAAGGGGTCGGCATCACGCACCAGGCAATTGCACGCTTGATCTGCGAGACGCATTATGTCCATCTTACTTCGGCAGAGGTGATCGCTCAGGCGTCAACAGCGGCATTTGATGCCGCCACATTTGAAATCTGGGGAGCTCTCGTTCACGGCGCACGCCTAGTCCTTTTTGACAAAGAGGTCATCTTGACTCCTCATATGCTTAGGAGACAATTGCGCCAGGAAGAAGTCAGCACGCTCTTTCTAACAACCGCTATATTTAACCAGATTGCACAACATACTCCAGATGCATTTTCCACGCTGCATTATCTCCTCTTTGGTGGTGAAGCAGTTGATGTGCGTTGGGTACGCACCATACTTACTCATGGAAAACCGAAACATTTCCTACATGTCTATGGACCAACAGAAAGTACAACATACGCTTCATGGTATGATATTCAAGAAATTGCTCCCAATGCAACAACCATTCCTATCGGCACTCCACTCACAAACACACAGCTTTACGTGCTGGACCATCATGGGCAGCTTGCTGCAGTAGGTATGCCTGGTGAACTCTGTATTGGCGGCGACGGGCTGGCCCGCGCTTATCTGCAACGTCCAGCATTGACTGCTGAAAAATTTGTTCCGCATCCTTTTAGTGATATCGAAGGAACCCATTTGTATCGTACTGGTGACCTTGTGCGTTGGCAACCAGATGGTAACATCGAGTTCTTAGGACGCCTCGACCAACAGATTAAACTTCGTGGCTTTCGTATCGAACTAGGAGAGATAGAACAAACATTGCTCCGCTGTCCAGGTGTGCAGGGGGCTATTGTCTTCCTGCACGACCAGCCACTAGAGCACAAGCGCCTGATCGCTTATATTGTTTCGTATGAACCAACGCTGACTTCACAGGCAGTACGTGACTATCTGCTAACATACCTACCAGAATTCATGATTCCCGCCTTCTTCGTATTTCTCGATGCACTTCCCTTGACGGCAAATGGAAAGGTAGATCGTCACGCGTTACCTGCCTTTCAAATAGAAGAGGCAAGCGCTGATCACGAGATTGCCGAGCCGCGCACTGAGACAGAGGAGATTCTTCTACAGATTTGGCAACAGGTACTTGGTCTGGAGAGAATAGATATTCACGATAATTTTTTCTCAGTTGGGGGAGATTCAATTCTTAGTATTCAAATTGTTGCTCGTGCTCGCCAGGCCAATCTCTCGCTTACACCCCGACAGGTTTTTCTCGCACCAACCATTGCTGAACTGGCCTTGTCCTGCGCGTCATCTCCTTCGTCTCAGATACAAACGAAACAGGAGCCAGATGTCGGTCCGGTACCGCTAACTCCGATTCAGTGCTGGTTCTTTGAGAAAAATCGGCACTACCCCCACCATTTCAATCAGGCAATGCTTCTACGCCCTCGTCAGGCACTACAACGCGCAGCGCTAGAACTGGCTTTTCACTTTCTTCATCTGCATCATGATGCGCTCCATCTACGTTTCTCAGTGAATACTGCTAAACAATGGCAGCAAACAATTGTTGACTCTAAGGATATACCCGCTACATCGGTACAAACAATCGACCTTTCAACACTATCAACTCATGAGCAGCGGGTACAACTAGAGCGGCTTGCAACTCAAGCTCAAGCTAGTCTGCATCTTACGCACGGTCCTATACTACGCGCGCTTTTTATTGACCTGGGTGCAGCTGACACTCGCTTGCTTATCGTTATTCATCACCTGGCCGTTGATAGTGTCTCCTGGCGTATCTTGCTAGAAGATCTACAGCAAATTTATACACAAATTGTGCAAAACCAGCCTGTCCAACTCGCACAGAAAACGACCTCTTTCCGTCAATGGAGCTACTGGCTTAGTGAGTATGCGCAATCACCAGAGCTTATAAGAGAAAAAGATTATTGGACGACAACGGTAGCATCTTATAAGCCAAGTCCTCTTCCCATTGAGATACTAGCAGGCGAAAATACAGTAGCATCCACCAATTCCATTACTGTCTCGTTGAGTCAAGAAGAGACATACAGCTTGCTTCATAGGGTTGCTGAGGTCTATCATACTCAGATCAATGACTTGCTGCTTACAGCACTCGCTCAATGCCTAATGCGTTGGCTCGGGAAAAACGAGGTGCTCATCGGCTTGGAGGGGCACGGTCGCGAAGATATCGCAGCAGGTGTTGATCTATCGCGGACTGTCGGATGGTTTACTAGTCTTTATCCAGTGCATCTTAAGATCGCGGAGCATTTTTCGCTTTCCAGTACCATTAAATCAATAAAAGAACAATTGCGCGCTATCCCCTACAACGGTATTGGATATGGGCTGCTCCGCTACCTGAATCAAAATGAGCAGGTACGCAACAGTCTACAAGTCCTTCCCCACCCAGAGGTCAGTTTCAACTATCTGGGACAGCTCGATCAAATGCAGGCAGAGCATTCACTCTTTACATTTGCTCCTGAGTCAGTTGGGCTTTCTACTTATCCCGAAGATGAACGTACACATCTACTCGTTATTAATTGTGCAATAAGCGATAGACAATTTCATTGTACCTGGTCATACAGTCTGCACCGTCACTCAATTGGGACAATACAGAAATTAGCAACTACATTCATTGAAGCTCTGAGGACCATCCTTGCTCATTGCCAGCATGAGGATGCTGGTGGCTATACTCCTTCTGATTTTCCTCTAGCTCTGCTGACCCAGACGCAGATTGATGCGGCGCTGGGAGCAGATCGTCGAGTTGAGGCGGTCTATCCCCTCTCCCCATTGCAGCAAGGCTTGCTCTTCCACGAGTACTACACTCTCCATAGTGGGAACTATGTTGTTCAGGCACGCTATCGTCTCTATGGCGATCTTCAAGTCGAGGCATTTAAAGCTGCATGGCAACGCGTTCTAGATAGACATGCTACCCTGCGCACTTCTTTTCTCTGGGAAGGGTGGGACGAACCACACCAGGTCGTTCGTCGCGCACTTAAGTTCCCCCTGACTCAAGAGGACTGGAGGAACTATACACTGGGAGAACAAAAACAACGCCTTCAATCCTACTTAACAGCAGATCGTAGTCGCGGATTTGATTTACGTCATGCTCCGTTACTACGCTTTTTCCTTATCAGAACTGAAGAAACGACTTACGAGCTGATCTGGACTATGCACCAGATCATTCTCGATGGGTGGAGCCTTCCACTTGTGCTCAAAGAGGTCGCTATCTGTTATCAGTCCTACTGTCAACAGATAGTGCCACAATTAGAACAAGTGCAGCCCTTCCAACACTATCTCGCGTGGATAGCAAAACAGGACCATGAAAAAGCAGAAAAATTCTGGATTCGTGAACTGGTAGACATCACAGCTCCAACTCCATTGGGAATAGATCATCGAGTCGTGCCTGGCGCATTAGCCATATACGAGCGACAAGAGATGCAGTTCTCACTTGCTACAACTCAGATGCTACAAAACATGGCGCAACAACAACACTTAACTCTTAATACGCTTGTTCAAGGGGCTTGGGCCATTTTATTGAGTCGATATAGTGGTCAGGATGATGTCATTTTCGGCATTACGGTCTCTGGACGCCCTGCGGAACTTGAAGGGGTCGAAACGATGATCGGAGTGTTTATTAATGCACTACCGCTACGTGTGCGCCTCTCACCAGAAAAATCTTTGCTAACCTGGCTACATGATCTTCAAGCATATCTGGCAGAGCTGCGCCAGTACGAGCACAGCTCGATGGCAGATATTCAACGCTGGAGCAAGGTGTCTCCGAATACTCCATTATTTGAGAGCATGGTCGTCTTTGAAAATTATCCACTCCGCGCTACTGACTGGAATATGGGAGCAGACCTTACTATTCAAGGCGTCCAGGGTATTGAGCAGACCCACTATCCGCTGACACTGTTTGCCCTACCAGGCAAACGCCTTCATCTCAAGCTCTTTTATGACTCGGCACGCATCTCCTCAGAGGCTGCGACGCAGATACTTGATCATCTGCAAACGCTTCTAGGGTCTTTTTCAGCTGATCCTACACAATTCCTCGGCACTATTCAACTTCTTTCAGCAGCTGAGCGTAGAAAGATAGAAAATACGTGGAACGCTACATCGCAGAGCTATCCACCAGATTCACTCTGGCAGATGTTTTGTCAGCAAGTGGCGCGAACTCCTGATGCCTCGGCCTACCGCTACCAGGAGCAGCAACTCACCTATGCCGCCTTACTACAGCAGGTTCATTACCTCTCTCACTCCCTGCTGACCCTGGGTATTCGCCCCGAAGACCGCGTCTGCGTCTGCTTGCCACGCTCCCTCTCATCAGCTATTGCCCTACTCGCTTGCCTGGCTGTGGGAGGAGTCTATGTTCCGCTCGATCCCTCCGCTCCCCCTCCTCGACTCCGCACCCTGCTCTCTCTGACTTCCCCCCGTGTCGTACTGACTTCTTCCTCTCTGGCTGCTGCCCTCGCTCCCAGTGCCTTCGACTCCTCTTACCTGTTCTGTATGGACGTTCCCCTTGCTCCACCCCTACTCCCACTTTCATTGCCTGCTCAACCGCCCCACCCTGAACAACTTGCCTACCTGCTTTCTACCTCCGGGTCGACTGGTCAGCCCAAAGTCATCGCCGCTCCCCATCGCCAGTTGCTCAACCGCCTGCACTGGATGTGGCGTGCTTTTCCCTTTGCTTCAGACGAGGTGCTGGTTCACAAGACAGCCCTCACTTTTGTCGATTCGCTATGGGAACTCCTAGGAGGACTCTTGCAGGATGTGCCCACAGTCATTATCGAAGAGCCGGTGCTGGGTGACCCTGCTGCGTTGCTTCATGTGCTTGCTCGCGAGGGCGTCTCGCGTCTTTGGCTCGTTCCCTCTCTCTTGCAACTTTTGCTAGAGACCAATCCCGACCTCGGTGAACGCCTTCCGCATCTCCTAGAGTGGGTGAGTAGCGGTGAGGCATTGTCGGGAGCTCTGCTAGCCCAGTTCACCCGTGCACTCCCCGATCGACAATTGCTCAACCTTTACGGCACAACTGAAGTCTTTGATGCGACGTTAGCTCACCCGAAGGCGAAGGCTATCAGCAGTGAACCACTCTCTATTGGCACCCCGATCAGTAATGTGCGCGTCTATGTGCTCGATGCCCAGAGCCAGTTAGCCCCAGTTGGAGTGACAGGCGAACTAGTCATAGCCGGAGAGGGGCTGGCACGAGGCTATGAAGGACAGCCAGCGCGCACTGCCGAGCAGTTTACACCCGACCCTTGGAGTCCCACAGCAGGAGGAAGGCTCTATCGTACAGGGGACCTGGTGCGCTGGGAAGCCGATGGACAGTTGCAGTATCTGGAACGTGCCGATCGGCAGGTAAAGCGACGGGGGCATCGCATCGAAATGGCAGAGATGGAAGCGGTGCTACTTGAGCATCCGGCAGTAAGACAGGCCGGGGTAGTACGCTGGCCGGGAGATGATGAACGCCTACTGGGCTACGTGGTTCTTAAGGATGCAGCGACAGAGCTGCAGATCCAGAGCTGGCTCCGAGAACAAGTGCCAGCTTGGCTGGTTCCCGACGAGATAGTGACGCTAGATTCCTTGCCGCTGACTAGCAGCGGCAAGATCGACCGACGACATTTGCCTCAACCGAAAGAGCGTGCGCGTTCCTCCCATGATCTAGTTGCCCCACGCACTGTCACAGAGGAGCGCGTCGCCCAGATCTGGCGTGAGGTCCTTAAGCACGAGCAGGTGAGTATTTACGACCACTTCTTCGTATTAGGTGGACACTCTCTGCTGGCAATGCAGATAACAATGCGCCTACGTAATACCTTCCAAATAGAGCTTCCTGTTCGTAGTCTCTTCGAAGCCCCAACCATTGCAGAACAGGCCGAATTCGTTACCCAGCTTATCCTCAAAGAAATTGAAGGTCTCTCCGAGGATGAGGCACAACAATTAAGGTGATATCGTTATAAATAGTTGAACGTTGGTTAAAAAGCGATCTTGGAGGTTGCGTGTAAATATTTTAATTAGATGACGCAGTTTTTTGATAATTATCTGATGTATACTCCTAAGGGTTTCTTCAAGAGGTGAACCTTTATATCAGCCTGCAAAGCGCTTTCTCTCACAAAAGGAAAGAAAAGGGAATGCTGGCATTACGCCAAATAATTATCAAATTTTACCGCCATCTAATTAAAGTATTTACAATAAGGGATATTCGTCTGTTCACAAACTGGTCCTAGACGCACGGTCACGCGTAGCGTACGTTTCAGGCCGAGTCACTACACTACCCCTCTTGACAAGGGGGTAATGAGGGGTGAGTGCGCTTCTGGCTGCCGCATCGCTGGTAGCTAGAAGGAAAGAGCGAGCAGTAGCATTTTGAGCAGCGGTGCTGTGCATTGGGCCATAGAGAGAAGTTGACCCCATCATTGATCCAATTTAGATCACCCGTGTAACGGCTGGGGTCGTTTTGGTTGGGCGTGTAGAAGGAATCACCAGTGATCTTGTTGAAGAGCTCATAGATCGTGACAGTCGCTCCCTGATCTCCCTGATGAGTTTCTTTGACACGCCAATAATGCCAGCGTCCTGCCATCTGCTTCCATTGGTCAAAAAGAACTTTTTACCCTTGGTGTAGTAATACCAGACGCGTGCCGCATCCTCCATCTCAAAGCAGAAGCTACGCGTACGGAAATTCACCAGCAGGAGGGGCCAACCTCAGGCTATCCTCACACGCTATTGACTACCTCGGGCCCAGACAATTTGTACATCGATAACGAACGTGAACGCTAAACGTTGTGCTCTTGGAGGAAGCGCTTAATCGTGTGTTTGACGTTAATTAACATATGCGACGTTCCGTAAAATGCTACCTTACATTAGAGTATTAATAGAAACAATCCTTCCTGAAGAAGCGTCTTGACTTAATCAGGTAGACTAGTTTCTAGAAATATCAACGATGCATTGCGTGCTTGTTTCTGCTAAAAAGTCGAGATGATCTTCTACCAAATCAGTTCTTCTGTAGAAAACGTGCTCAGCGATATGACGGTGTGAAAGGCACAAGCATTGGAGGTTGATTAGAAAGGTCTTTCGCTTCGGAAAGACCTTTCCAAAGGAAAAACTTGCTCGAAGCCGTCCTACAAATGCTTTTTGCCAGATTATATTAATGGATAAGCATGAGAAGTGCGGAAGAATTACCAAATTGGGTCAGTCACATCTTAGATAGGCATACCTAGATAGTTCACGCCATCTTCTTTGAGCATTTCTCTCGTCAATGTTCGAGCTGATGGTGATGACAGTACTCATCTCCTGGCGGTATCTCGTGTTTGGCTGCTCCATATCCACTGATCAGCATAGGCATTCTGTACACGCAGGAAGTCCTAGTAATAGAGCAGCGCAGCAGAACGATCCGCCAAACCAAGCTTGCTGTAAATTGTCATCAAGATATTGCGTACTGTTTTCTCTTGTACGCCTTAGGTGGCTCTTTGATCCACTTCAAGAGCTGCCCACTATAGCTGTGATCAGCAAACAGGTAGCTGATCCAGGACTAGATAAGATAAATGTCCCACAGAGAGCATACCCGTTATACAAGATTGAGTACAATGATGAAGAGTAACTGTTTACTCATCGTTTGCTCATTGTTCTCCTCATCGACAAGCAACAAGAAGGTTTACAAGTTTGTGAGACAGTTAATAACAGACTCCTTTTTCATACAAACAGAAACAGCCTACGAAGATTGTGTTGCAAGAAAGATGAAAAAACAAATTGAGTGTGAAGAGGAACACTTGATCAACACATCGAGTATGCATACCGATCATGACCTCTGGGAGGAAAAAGAGACAGAGGCAGCATCTGGTGACGAACGACGAGGTGAAAATCCGCTATGTGATCCCTACCTCAGTTCGCAGCGAACAGAATTCTTTTTTTGTCGTTTGCTTACAGACTATTTTATAACAGCTTCGCGCATATCACCTCAACAGAGAGACACTCTTTTATCCAGTGTTTTCCATTAGTATTACCTCGTTCCATCGAGCATTAGGCCATCAGCCTCGTCTTTTGGTAAGCTGGCAGTATCATCAGAGAGCGTGTCAAGCCATTCTCTAACTTCAGTTGCACTGTAATGGCTGATTGCCTCCAACATTATCAAGCTTATTTTACCTTGTTGATACGCATCGGTAGTATAACCTTTGGCAGCTTGAACTCGTGCCAGGCCGTACTTGATTCTTGCTGCTAGCACTTGATGACCCTCGGGAGCATTTTCCGATGCTTCGTGGAACAGTTCCTCAGCTTGGGTAACATGCTGCAACACAAGATGCATGACTCCTAGATGGTAGAGATTCGTGGCAATGCGTTCCCGATGTCCCAGGCGGCGAGCAACTCTTAGCCCTTCCTCAAAGTAGGCCTCCGCCTTAGTATGGTTTCCTTGTGCTTCTACCATCTCGCCAAGATTGGTGAGCAATAGACTGATACGTTCCTGATGGTCCAGACGACGAGCTATCATCAGCCCTTCCTCAAAATACGCCTCCGCTTTGGCATACTCTCCTCGCTGTACTTTTGAGAAGCCGAGATTGGTGAGCAATAGACTGATACGTTCCTGATGGTCCAGACGACGAGCTATCATCAACCCTTCTTCAAAATATGCCTCTGATAGTGCCTTGTCTTCCTGTAGCGCTGCTGCCACACCGAGATTGGTGAGCAATAGACTGATACGTTCCTGATGGTCCAGACGACGAGCTATCATCAGCCCTTCCTCAAAATACGTTTCTGCCCTAGCATACTCCCCTCTCTGTACTTTCAAGAAACCGAGATTGGTGAGCAATAGACTGATACGTTCCTGATGGTCCAGACGACGAGCTATCATCAGCCCTTCCTCAAAATACGCCTCCGCCCTGGCATACTCCCCTCGGCGTCCCGTCACGTGCCCAAGAATCGTAAGCAGGTGACTGATGAGATCTTGATCTTCATCGTGACGAGCCAATACTAACCCTTCATGCACATACTCTTCTGCTTGCGTATAGTTCCCACGCTTTTGTGCGATTTCACCTTGATGAAGTAAAATTACTGCTTTTCTCCTCGCATCATTGACTTCGCTTGCGATCTGGTACGCGCGTTGTAACTGGACCTCAGCCAGTTGGTACCGACCTCGGATTTGCAAAAAAGCCACAAGAGCCACCACACCTTGCGTGAACTCTCTTCGCAGAGCTTGCTCGAATGCGACCCGCAAGGCCATTACTATATTAGTACTCTCCTGCTCTAACGTGTCATAGTCCTCTTGATGGTCCTGGGCATAGCGAACAAAATAGATTACGAACCTCCGGAACGCTTCTTTCCCATACAGGTGTATCTGAGCATAATCGGCAATCGTCTGGTGCAAGCAATAGCGCCCTGGCCCGCGCGTTTCCAACAATCCTGCATCTACCAATTGGTCAAGCACCTCAGCAGGCTGGTTCGTCACGGTAAGAGCTGCTTCTTCTGAAAAACTGTTGGGCTTGGCAGGAAAGACGGAAAGGGCACGGAGAGCCTCTTGTCCTTGTGGAGGAATGTGCTGATCACTCACAGCTATAACTGTTTGCAGCGAGGTCACCTTCTTCTGAGAAAGGGCTGGAGGATGATCGACTGGAGGAACAAAATCAGGAATACGTAAGCGATAGTCTGCGTCATACAGCCGCGCGATAGCGGCATGAATGCGGCGAGGTTGCCCACTATAAGCCTCTGTTCGCAGGTATTTGCCTATCAGTATCAAGGCCAGTGGGAGTCCCCCTACGGCTTGAACGATTCCCGGCAGGAAATTGGTTTCTTGAATCATCCAAGGAGAAAGCATTTTCTGCAGCAAGGTGGTAGAATCGCTCTCGCTGAGTTCAGAGACAGGGATGCTCTGTATCTCTGTGGACGTAAGAGCAGTTGCGAGTTGGGAGGAGCGAGTGGTTACTACATACTTACAGTTAGGACCGCCAACGACACAGGCCAAGGCATCCTCACGTGCCCAAGCATCGTCAATCACTAGTAATAGGCGACGTAGACCAATTCTTGCACGCAACATTCTCCCCCAATTCTGATAGCTGTCTACTCCTTTCAGTTCCGAACTTGGGATACCCAGAACAGCTCCCCATCGGCTTAATTCTCCTATAATCTGTGGCTGAGGGCCCAGGTTTGCCCACAATATGCCATCAGGAAAGAGAGTTTGAATCTCTCGATCATGTACAAGGTTGAGGACAAGCGCCGTCTTCCCCACACCTGGGAGTCCATGAAGGGAGAGAAGTACTTGATCTCCGTCTCCATACAACAAATGTTTCAGGTGCTCGAGTACGTCATTGCGTCCAATCAGCTGAGAAGGTGTCATCGTTTGAAGAGGAAGTGCAGGGTCGTAGAGAGGAAAGGAGGAAGAGGTCAACAGAGATGAGTCCGTTGGAGACGAAGAAGAGGTATTTTCTGGTTGTGAAAGCAGCCCCAAATCTTCTGCTGATTTGCGAAAGAGCGTACAGAGACGTTCGCGAAAGGGTTGTGTTGCAAGAAATGAGAGGAAAACAAAGGAAGCGTGGAATATCTCTCCCTGTTCAGCTTAGGCAATGACTCCAAAGAGTCTGGCAACCAGAGCAATCTGCCCTCCCACATCGCCTTTTACCGCTCCTTGCATTTGCCCTTTCCTGATCATGTTCATCACTTCGAACCCTTGAAGGGTTCGCCACGCTGTCTCAAACGAGAAAAAGCCCATCCCTGGCTTTGTGAGGCGTTTGATAAACCGGTGATCTTGTTCAATGAGATTATTGAGATATTTCACCTGCCTGAGTTCCACACGTTTAGGGAGAACCCCAGCGGCTTTGAGGTCTGCAATTGCTTTTGGGTAGGCAGCATTCTTATCAGTGTTGATGACTCGTGGGGCAGACTCAGGCGCGGAGAACTCCGCTTGCCTCTCCATTTCCTCGTTATCCAACTCGGGCGCAGCCGTTGAGGAAGCTGCGGATTGGAGAGCTTTGACAAAGAAGCCTTTGGCCGCCTCTGCATCTCGCGTCGGACTCAAGAGAAACTCCAACGTATTCCCGTCTGAATCGACGGCTCGATAGAGGTACATCCA
>JAABUQ010001700.1_pt1 | contig 46207 bp, 42 predicted proteins | sample 5560001 | NCBI WGS metagenome assembly JAABUQ01 (sample SAMN10711888, study PRJNA513371) | rock metagenome | isolation source: Antarctica rocks | place: Antarctica: Victoria Land, Finger Mt nord | collected 2015-12-18 | reverse complement strand
TCCCGCGCGGGGTGGGTGACAGACAGGGACCGTGGCGTGGAGAGCCGACGGTTGCCCATTGGTAAGTGTAGTGGTACGCGCGCACCTCACCTGAGAAGAGCGACTACTGCAACGGTGAACGGCAACCCAAACCGCAAGCTCAACCGCAAGTCTACAATTCCGACAGCAGAAGCTCTGAAAGCTTGGTTTGGCACCCTTACATCACGCCAGAGGGTCGCGATCGATTGGATGTTCAACGACCGTACGAAGTACAGGGATTATGTTCGCGAGAGCGTTCGGAGGCAAGCCAAGGGCCGAGTCGTGGATGCTTCGGCCCCTATGGGAGGCAATAATGTTAGCATGTTCAAAAGTCCTGATGATGTTTTTGTCTCGCCAAACGATGGAAAACCATTCTTGATCGGCTCCAATTGGATCGATTTCCCGGCAGACGGCTACGCCCATGATAACCATATCATTATTACAGAACAAGATGGTGTTGAGTCCTTTGATAATCGTTTTTTGGAGAAGCGGAAGGCGATCTCCTGCATCGGATTTCAGGGGATCGTAGACTTGCTTCATCGACCAATCAGATAATCAGCATTAAACATGATATCATACATTAATTTAATTATTCGGGCATGTTCTTCTCTTAATCCATTCGTCCCGATTCGCCTCCTCATATCCTCGCGATGCGCCTTGGTCGATCCTCTAGGCGAGGAAGCCGAGGCCCTGTCCGATGATCGGGAGGCGCTAGGAATTGACCGGATTGGGCTTCAGCAGAAGGCCGTCGAGGTGACGACGGGCCTGGATTCGGGCACGGCGGTGTATCGGCCGGTGGGGTCGACGAAGAAGCGGACCCGGTCGGTCGCCTCGGCCCCGTCGGCGTCGCGGGCGACGACTTCGAGGGGGTGTTCGCCCTTGGCCAGGTCGTGGCCGGGGAGCGGGGCGGACCAGTGGCCGTCGCCCTGGGGATTCAGGTCGACCCAGGGGCCTTCGTCGACCCGGGCCCGGACGGCGACGACGCCGGGGTCGGGCCAGGCCCGGGCGACGACCCGGTCGAGGGCGGCGACGACGTGGCGGGCGGTGGTCGCGAGCAGTCGGTCGCGGGGGTGGGTCGCCAGGACGACCGGGCCTCGGCGGTCGACCGGCACGTGGGCCAGGGCGAAGTCGTCGCCCCGGAAGTAGAGCAGGAGGTAGCCCGGCTCGCCCCCCTCGGGGTCGCCGATCGACCGGGTGGCGACGGCCACGTTCCGGCCGTCGTTGGCGACCTGGGCGTAATGGGTGTGGCCGCAGAGGATCGCCTCGACCCGTCGGGTCTGGGTGATCCGCCGCCACTCCTCGATCCCCGGACCTTCGAAGCTTTCCCAGATCTGGTAGGGGTAGTTGTGCTGGAAGATCACCACGCGCTCCCCCGAGGCCAGGGCCGCGTCGACCTCGCGGCCGAACCACTCGACCTGCCCGGCTGAGAGGCCCACCGGCTTCGATTCCTGGGTGTTGAGCCGGAGGAAGCGGAAGCCGCCCAGGCTCGACGAGCCGTGGGCGGCGCCGACGTGCCGGCGGAAGCCCGAGGCGAGGGGGTCGTCCTTGACGTCGTGGTCGCCGACGAGGGCGAAGTGGGGGACCTCCAGCCGGCCCCGGATCTCGTCGAAGAGGCGGAACTGGGCCTCGGTCGCGTCCTGGACGTTGTCGCCGATGAACTGGACGAAGTCGGGCCGGATCAGGCGGTTGGCCTGCTCCACGACCCAGGACGCGACCCGGACGTTCTCGAGGCCGGGCTCGGTCAGGTGGAGGTCGCCGGGCACCATGACGACGACCGGGCGATCGGTACCGATCATTCGATGCTCCTCCGTCATCGCCGCCGATGAGATCAGCTCCCCGACGCGGCGGCCTCGTCGAGGGACAGGATGGCGTGGACCTGGGCGAGGTGGCTGAGGCCTTGGGGGATGTTGCCGAGGGCTTCGCGCGTGTCGGGGTCGATCATCTCGGCGAGGAGGCCGAGGTTCTGGCCGGTGATGGCGAGGAGCTGGTCGAGGGTCGCTCGGGCTTCGAGGGGGTGGCCGAGGAAGGCGAAGGACTGACCTTCGCCCGACCACCGCGGGTGGTGAACGGGGTCTCGTGAACGTTGCTGTCGGCCCGATATCGCCGGTCGACCGAGAACGGCTGGCCCGGGCGGCCGGACGTCTCCCCGAACGAGCGTCGCACTTGCCGCGCCGATCCTTCGACGACGCGCAGAGGGCCCGACCCGGTCGCCCCGGGTCGGGAACTCTTCTGTTGGTTCGTTCCGGGCCGGCCGAGGGGATCAGGTCGAGGGGGAGGGCCGGCTGTTCGAGGCGGGCTTGGGGGCGGGCCTGGCCTGGGCGGCCTTGTCGGCGAGGGTCTTGTTGTCGGCCAGGAGTTGCTTGAACTCCCCCTGGAGCTTGGCGAGCTGGTCGCGAAGCTCGGCGTTGAGGGCCTGGGCCTTGGCGATCACCTCGCGCTTCTGGGCGAGGTCTTCGGTGGCCTTGTCCTTCTCGGCCTTGCGGGTGGCGTTGTTGGTCTCGGCCCGCTTCACGGCGGCCTGGTAGCCCGCGACCTGGAACTTGATCCGGGACAGGCTCTCGGAGCTGGCGGACTGTCGGGCCTCGGCCGCGGCGATCCGGGTGGCGATCTCGCGGAGGTCGCGGGCCTTGTTGTCTTGCTCGACCCGAGTCTTCTCGGTCAGGTTGATGTACCCGTCGGACGCCGTCTTCAGGTCCTTGGTCGCCTGATCGAGCTGGTTGTCCTGGGCCGCGATCTTCTGCTGCCAGTTCACGTTGAGCTGGGTAACGGCGGACAGCATCACGATCCAGGTGATCATCACCAGGAGGATCAGGACGGTCAGGACTTTTCCGGCGGTCGACATCGGACCTCTCCCGGCGCGTTAGGCAACAGCGGCCCGCTCGGAAGGCGCTCCAGAGGCGCCACTCCACTGGATTCCAATATAACCCATCTTCCCCGAGCCTTGCCAGAAGCCGCCCCCGAGTCCGCCCTCAAGATCGCCGCGACCGGACCAGGCCACGCGATCCGCAGCCGATCGGCGGGATGCCCCGGTTTGAAACCGGGAGTCCGAAGGATTACAATACGTCCGATCCCAACGGGGCGGCCAGGGGTCCCGCCGGGCTTCGGGCGGCACCCGCCGGTCCCCTCCCCCATCCTTCCCGGAGCCCGCCCAAGCGATGCGCCCCACCTACGCGGTCACCGAACTCCTGGGCGATGGGATCGGTGCCGAGCTTTCGCGATCGGTCCACACCCTGGCCGACGCCCTGCCGGTCCGGCTCGACTTCACCCCCGTCGACCTCACCCTGGCCAACCGCCGGGCCCGCGGCAAGGCCGTCTATGACGAGGCCGTCGAGGCCGTGACGACGACCAAGGTCGCCCTGAAGTACCCGACGGTGACGGCCGAGGAGAGCCCCAACCAGGTGCTCCGCCGCCGGCTCGACCTGTCGGTGATCCACCGGCCGGTCTACACCATCCCCGGCGTCCCCACCAACTTCACCCGCAACCTCGACGTCGACATCGTCCGGATCGCCACCGGCGGGACCTACGACGACCCGGGCCGGGCGATCGGCGACGACGCCGCGGTGTCGCTCCGGATCGTCGAGCGGCGGCCGGTCCGCGAGGCCGCCCGCTACGCCTTCGGCCTGGCCCGGAAGGTCGGCAAGCGGGTCACCACCGCCTCGAAGTACACGATCCAGAAGGCGACCGACGGCCTCTTCGAGTCGGTCGCCGGCGAGGTCGCCCGCCAGTACCCCGAGGTCACGCACAACGTCGAGCTCTTCGACGCCCTGCTCGGCAAGCTGATCATGGCCCCCGAGAAGTTCGAGATCGTCCTGGTCCTCAACGAGTACGGCGACTTCCTCTCCGACATGGCCTGCGGCCTGGCCGGCTCGCTCGGCATCGGCGCCAGCGCCAACCTCGCCTTCGACGCCTCCTCGGTCGTCCGGGTCGCCCTCTACGACGCCGCCCACGGCACCGCGCCCGACATCCAGGGGAAGAACCTGGCCAACCCCACGGCCATCTTCCTCGCCCTCTCGATGCTCCTGACCCAGCTCGGCGAGGTCGCCCTCGGCCAGAGCCTCAAGGCCGCCACGCTCGACCTGCTCCGCCAGGGGGTCCGGACCCGCGACCTCGGCGGCTCCGAGTCCACCGACAGCTTCACCGCCGCCGTCGCCGCCGAGGTCGGCCGCCGGACCGCATGACGGGGCGAGGCGACCCGGCCGGGCGATCGCTCGGTCGATCGATTCAAGGTACTCCGGCCCGTCGCCTCGCGTCGCGGCAATCGGGGCCGCCGAGGGCGAACTCGCGGCATTCGCGAGGGCGATGACCGTGGTGGCGGCATCGGCCGGAGGGGACGTCGAGCCAGAGGCAGGGCCCCTCGGCTGACCCCTTGGCCCGCTCGGCCGAGAGGATCTCGGCCATCAGGTCCGGGCGATCCCAGCGGAGGGCCTCCCAGGCCGCCTCCCCTTCGACGCCGAAGGCCCGGCGGAACGGGGGGAGGGCGACGATCCGGCAGCAGCAGGCCCCGCAACCGTCGCAGGATTCGAGGACGGGCAAGGTTCGGCTCATGGTAGCGGAGATTGTCACGCGCCCGGCCGAGGCAAGCGACGGCCGGGCGGAAGGACCGTCCATTCCCTGGCCCGAAGCCCGCCGCCCCGGGCGTGGTGCTCAGGTGGTTGGGTCCTGGATCTCCACGTCCGGCTGGAATTTCGAGCCCCGGGCCGGCCAGCGGACCCGGTGGTGGTCGAGGTCGCGGAGGCCGGCGTCCTTGAGGACCTGGCGGGCCTCGGCCTCGCGGTCGGCGGGGGCGTGGACGGTCAGCAAGATCCCGCCGTGCTCGACGCCGGCCTGGTAGTCGGCGGCCTCTTCCTCGGTGAGCCCCGCCTCGGTCAGGGCGCCGAGGATGCCGCCGGTGGCGGCCCCGAGGGCCCCGCCGGTGAGCATCGCGGCGATCGGCCCGGCGGCCAGGATCGGGCCAATCCCGGGGATCGCCAGCGCCCCGGCCCCCAAAGCCAAACCGGCCAGGCCGCCGAGCAGGCCGCCGCCGATGGCCCCGTTGGCCGTCGCGTCGCCCGAGTGGTCGACCACGCCGGTCGTCTCGGCCACGACCGCCGCGTCCTGGCGGTCCTTCATTACCACGCTCATCTGCTCGGGGTCGAACCCGGCCAGCTTGAGGGCCTCGACCGCCCCCACCACCTCGTTCCTCGTCTCGAACAGGCCGACGACCGTCTTCATGTCCCGGGACTCCGGCAGGGGTGGTGCGCGCACGGGGGCGAATATTCCCCCGGAGGTCGAAATCCCAAGGGTGGCAAAGCCTATACCGCTTCGAAGGCCCGGCCGGGAGCGGGCCGGGCCTCGGCCAGGTCATCCGGCGCCGTCGAACGCCCTGACCAGCAGCGCCAGCGTGCGGTCGGCGATCTCGCCGAGGAACGCGTCCCGGTCGAGGGTCGGGTCGACGACTTCGAAGCGGCCATCGATCAGGAGCCGGGCATATCCGTGGACGGCCGACCAGGTCAGGGCCATGGCGGCGGCAAACGCCGGGTCGCCGGTGGGTTGGCTGGGCCCCCCCCGGGCCGCTTCCAGCTCCCGGCGGAGGACCCCGATGGCCCGGGCCCCGGCCTCGTTGAGCGCGGGGTCCGCCTTGTCGAGCGGCAGGTCGCCGAAGGCCACCCGGAACCGCGCGGGGTGGGCGACGGCGTAGCGGATGTAGGCCCCCCCGATCGCCCGAAGCCGCGCCCCGGGCTCGGCCCCGGCCGTCTCCAGCGCCTGCTCCTGGGCCTCGGCCAGGCCATCGAAGCCCAACGCGGCGACCGCCGTCAGGAGGCCCGACGCGCTCCCGAAATGGTGGGCCGGGGCGGACGGGGAAACCTCCGCCCTCCGGGCACACTCCCGGAGGGTGAACCCCTCCACCCCCCGCTCCTCCAAAAGCCGCTCGGCGACCGCGATCAGATGCCGCCGGAGGTCGCCGTGATGATATCCCCGCCCGGCCCCAGGATCGTCGGTCTTCGCCGCCAAAGGCCCGCCCTCCGGATCTCACCGCCGCCGAATCTTGACGCCGCCCAGATTAGATCTTGACAGCACTCAGATCGGCCCCTATCTTGACGTCGTTCTGATTCAATCTGGACACCGAACAGATCGCACGATAACTCATCGGATGCGGCGGGGCAAGGCGAGGTGGAGATCATGATGGCCGACGACATGTTCCTGGTCGGGGGCCGGCTCGCGATGGCCGGCTGGTTGCTGCTGATCTTCGTCCCTCGATGGCGGGGGCTGGCGCAGGTCGCGGCGGGCCTGGCGATCCCGGCGCTGCTCTCGGTCGGCTACTCGGCGTTGATCCTGGTCTGGTGGAGCCGGTCGGGGGGCGGGTTCGGCTCGCTGGCCGAGGTCGGGGCCCTGTTCCGGACGCCCGAGCTGCTCCTCGCCGGGTGGATCCACTACCTGGCATTCGACCTCTTCGTCGGGGCCTGGGTGGCCCGCGAGTCGAGGCGAGACGGGGTCCCGCACCTCGCGGTGGTGCCGGTGCTCGTGCTGACCTTCCTGTTCGGCCCGGCGGGCTATCTCGCCTCGCTCGCGGTCCGGGCCGCCTGGCGAGCGGGGAGGATCGAGGGGTCGGCGGCCACGGCCGGCGGCCGGATCGGGCGATGGCTGGCGGGCTTGCCCGGCCGCGAGCCTCGCCTGGTCGCGGCGGCCCTGATCTGCTTCGCGGCGGCGGTGCCGACCGCGGCGGCGGCCGCCCTCGACGGCCGATCCCTGGCCGGCGCGAACCTCTGGCTGAAGCCGCTGAAGTTCGAGGTGTCGGTCGGCCTCTACCTGGGGACCCTCGCCTTCTTCTTCCCGATGGCGAGCCCCGCCTTCCGGCGGTCGACTGGCGGTCGGTTCGTGGTCTGGGGGGCGATCCTCACCGGCCTGCTGGAGGTCGCCTACATCGGCTGGCGGGCCTCGCGCGGCGAGGCGTCCCACTTCAACAAGGCGACGCCGCTCGCCGGCGCCCTCTACGCGCTGATGGGGGTAGGGGCGATCCTCCTGAGCGCGGCGAGCCCGGTCTTGGCCTGGGGGATCGGCCGATCCGACGCGCCGCCGGCCCGGCCCGCCTATCGGCTCGGGGTCATCCTAGGCCTGCTGATGGCCTTCGCCCTGGGCACGGCCGGCGGGATGGTCATGGCGAGCGGCACCGGGCACACCGTCGGCGGGGCGGTCGGGCCGGATTCGGTCCTCCCCATCGTCGGCTGGTCCCGGACCATCGGGGATCTCCGGGTCCCGCACTTCCTCGCCCTCCACTCGCTCCAAGTGGTCGCGATCGTCGGGGCCTGCGCCGGGAGGTGGCTCGGCCGCTGGGGGTCGCCGGCCGTCGTCGCGATGGCCGGCCTCTACGGCCTCGCGACGATCGGGCTGTTCGCGGAGGCGCTCGCCGGCCGGCCGCTCCTGCCGATTTGAGCCCTCGGGGAATCACGACGCGATCGGCCAGGCGGCCAGGATCGGCACGATCGCGACTTCCACCAAGGCCCCGGGCCCCAGGGACAGGCGGGAATTGATCGATCCCCCCATGAAAGCCCCTTCGCGGGCAAAGCCCCATGCCGACGGCCCCGAGGCCGGCGTGGCCGATTCGGCGGAAAAGGGGTAAGGTGGGTCGAACGGAGCGAGCCCCACGGAATCGAATGGCGCGGTACCGATCCTCGCAAACCGCTTCAATGTCTTCGATAGATAGGCATTTATGGAAATCACCAATATCTCCGAGGCCATGTCGGATCTTTCGGACCTGGTCGAGCGGGCCATGAACGGCGAGGAAGTCATCATCGCCAGGGACGGACAGCCGCTGGTCCGACTGGTACCGATTCTTGCCGACGAATCGCCCCGTCAGGGTGGCCAGTGGAAAGGACGAGTCCGCATGGCCGAGGATTTTGATGCCCTGCCCGCCGACCTCGCCGCCGCCTTCGGCAACGAACAGCCGTGACGCTCTCCCTGGACACTCACGCCTTGCTCTGGTGGCTCGAAGATCCGCAGCTCCTTTCGAAGGCCGCCCGCGAAGCCATCGGCGACGGCAAGAACACGGTTTACGTCAGTGCCGCCGTCGCCTGGGAGATCGCGATCAAGAAGGCGATCGGCAAGCTCGACGCGCCGGATGACTTGGCGTCGGCCCTGGCAGCCAATCGCTTCCTGCCGTTGCCGATCACCGTTTCTCACGCCTTGGCCGTCGCCTCGCTGCCGCCCATCCATGGCGACCCATTCGACCGCCTGCTGATCGCGCAGGCCCTCCACGAAGGGCTTCAGTTCGTCAGTCGCGACAACCACGTCTTGCGTTATGATTTGCCCTGCATCATAGCTTGACCTGTCACGGCGTTTTTCACGCTTTCCTGCTGACGCCGACGGCCGCGCCCGAGCCGGGAGCGTGGGCCTTGGCCGTGGCGAGCCTCGGCTACCTCGGCCTTCGCCGGCTCGGCCGGTAGAGGAGAGCGGGCGAGCGGGCCGGTCAGTTCGGCTTGGCGTAAATCGGGCGATCGTCTACGATCCGGCGAAACCTCCCGGGGGCGGCGTAAGGGGGGCGGAGGGCCCAGTGAGGGGCCGGGCACTTCAGGGAAGGAATCCATCGATGCGACGGATCGCGGTGCTGAATCAGAAGGGCGGGGTGGGCAAGACGACGACCACGGTCAACCTCGCGGCGGCCCTGGCGGCCGAGGGGATGAAGACGCTGGTCCTCGACCTCGACCCCCAGGCGCACGCCACGCTCCACCTCGGGCTCTTGCCGGGCCGGTCGGGGCCCTCGCTCTATGACGTCCTGACCCAGGGGATGAGCCTGGCCCAGGTCCGCCGCGAGGTCGCCCCCAACCTCCACATCTGCGGCAGCCACATCGACCTGGCCGCCGCCGAGGTCGAGCTGATCGGCACCGTCGGCCGCGAGACGATCCTCCGCGACCAGCTCGACGCCGCGCTCGAGGCCGACCCGTTCGACTACGTCCTGATGGATTGCCCCCCCTCGCTGGGCATCCTCACCCTCAACGCCCTCTGCGCCGCCCGCGAGGTCTTCATCCCGCTCCAGGCCCACTTCCTCGCCCTGCACGGGCTCTCCAAGCTGCTGGAGACGATCAACCTGGTCTGCAAGCGGGTCAACCGCGACCTCAAGGTCGGCGGGGTGGTGCTCTGCCTCTACGACGCCGGGACCCGGCTCGGCGGCGAGGTCATCGACGACCTCGACGGATACTTCGACGGCCGGAAGCACTCCGCCTCCCCCTGGGCCGAGGCCCGGGTCTTCCGGACCCGGATCCGCCGGAACATCCGCCTGGCCGAGTGCCCGAGCTTCGGCCAGTCGATCTTCCAGTACGCCCCGACCAGCCGGGGGGCCGAAGATTACGCCTCGCTCGCCGGCGAGGTCCAAGGGCGCCCCGCCGCCTCGATCTGGCTCGTGCCCGAGAAGCCCGTCGCCGGCACCGTCGAGCCGCACTCGCTGGCCTCCTGAACCCCCTTCTTGGCCAAGGGAGGACCCCGAAGGATGCGGCCGATCAGCAAGGTCCGATTCTCGATGGCCCTGGCGATGATGGCGGTGGTCGTCGCCGCGTCGGCCTCGGCGCTCTCCGCGCAGGTCTACCGCGACTTCAAGCCCGCCGTCCCGGCCTATCTGAAGGTCGACGCCCCGATCCTCTCGGTCGTCGCGGTCGCCTTGACGGCGGTCGCCCTCGGCGCGTCGAAAAGCCACACCGCCGGCCAGATGATGCTCCAGATCACCCTGGCCAACCTCGGCTTCGTCACCCTCCTGGGCCTGGCCGAGGCGGGGTTGCATCGCCCCCTGGTCTACTGGTTCGAAGCCAGCTTCGCCCTCCTGGTGACGCTCCCGATGGTCGCCCGGGCGATCGTCAAGCGGGAGATGGAACGCGGGCCGAGGCGGACCTGGTGGAAGGGCACCTGGGAATCCGTCTCCTTCGCCTTCCTGACCCAGCTCCTGGTCGTGGGCGGGATGATCACCCAGTGGTTCTTCGCGGCGATCTCATCCCAGCTCACGAACTTCTGATGCGCTGGGCCGGGATCGACGAGGCGGGCTATGGCCCGAACCTGGGCCCGCTGGTGATGACCGCCGTCGTCGCCGAAGGGCCCGACGACGGCCCGAAGCCCGACCTCTGGGGCGACCTGGCGGGCCAGGTCGCCCGGGCCGGGGCCCCAGGCGGCCGGCTCTGGGTCGACGACTCGAAGCGGATCTACGGCGCCGGCAAGGGGCTCGACCGGCTCGACGCCGCCACCCTGGCGGCCCTGGCGGCGGCGGGCCGGGGCATCCCCGCCACCTTCGGCGAGCTGCTCGGGGCCCTCGGCGCCGGGACGCTCGGGGACGCGGAGCTGTCGCCCTGGCTCCTCGACGGCCTCGACCCCAAGTATCCGCCGCTCCTGGGCCGATCCCTGGCCGAGCGGACCCTGGCCCGCAGGCCGCTCGAAGGGGCCCGGTGGCGGCTCGTCGACGTCCGGTCGGTCGTGGTCGGGCCCGAGCGGTTCAACGAGGGGCTCGAAGCGACCGGGTCGAAGGCCCTGGTCCACTTCGAGGCCTTCGCCGCCCTGCTCGCCCACTTGCGAGCGACCACGCCCGAGGGGCAAGGCCTCGCCGTCCGCTCCGACAAGCACGGCGGCCGGCACTTCTACGCCGACCTCCTGGCCCGGGCGTTCCCCGACGCCACCGTCGCCCGAGGCCCCGAAGGCCCCGACCTGAGCCATTACGACCTGACCGGGCCCGGCTCCCGCCTGTCCCTCGACCTCGTCCCCAGGGCCGACGCCGACGACGGACTGGTCGCCCTGGCCTCGGTGGCGAGCAAGGCCGTCCGCGAGCACTGGATGGCCGCCTTCAACGCCTACTGGCAGGCGCGCCGGCCCGGCCTCCGCCCCACGGCGGGCTACCCCGTCGACGCCGCCCGCTTCCGCCTCGCGATCGAGGCCGACTGCCTGGCGATGGGCCTCGACGCGCCCTCGTGGTGGCGGGCGAAGTGAAGCGAAGGTGAATGGCGCAGGCTGCGCGGGGCGGAGGGTCCCGGACCCCCGCCTCGGCCCGGCCGGGTTCGGCCTGCGTGCCTCAGCGCTCGCGGTAGATGATCCGGCCTTTGGTCAGGTCGTAGGGGGTGATCTCGATGGTCACCCGGTCGCCAGGGACGATCCTGATGAAGTTCTTGCGCATCTTGCCGGCGATGTGGGCCAGGATGCGGTGTCCGCTCTCCAGCTCCACCATGAACTGGGTGTTGGGCAGGGCCTCGACGATCCGGCCCTCGGTCTTGATCGGTTCCTCTTTGGCCACACAAAACTCCCGGTGGCGACCGCTCCGGCGACGGTCGCTCTGGTCGAAGATCGAAATTCGGGAGAAGCCGGCACGACCCGGACGCTCGCCGAAGTCCGCCCGTCGGAGCGATCCGACGGGGGCACGACGAGGGTCCATGCCTCCCCCTCTTACTACCCTAGTCTCAGGATAACCGAACCGCCCCGACTTGGCCAGCGCCAAAAGGGATCGGGCGGAGGAAACGGCGGCGTCGCTGTCAAGGGGGGCCCGAAGGTCGGCCCGCCTCGTCGCCGAAGGCCGGGCCGACGGCGGCGAGGATCGCCTCGACGTCGGCCATCGCCCCCTGGCCGACATCGCCGCAGGCGAGCCGCTTGGCCTGCGGGGGCACCAGCACCAGGCCGGGCGCATGGCGGGCGAAGACGGCTTCGGCCTCGTCGAGGGTCCAACCCGGCCCTTGACGGCCGTCGCCCCGGTCGTCCAGGAGCTGGGCGAGGTGGCGGCGGGTGACCGGGCTGTCCCACATCAGGGTGTTCATCGCCGGGGCCAGGACGACCGGCCGCCCGAAGTCCCAGGCCCGGAACAGGCAGGTGAGGAAGTTGTCGGCGAAGCCGAGGGCGAACTTGGTCAGCGTGTTGGCGTCGAGCGGGGCCACGACCAAAAGGTCGGCCCAGCGGCGGAACTCGACATGCAGGACCGGGTCGTCCCGCCGCCAGCGGTCGTCGCCCCACTCGTCGACGTCCCGGAAGACGGGACCGCCGAGCGGGTCGAACGGGTCCTTCGCCAACTCGTGCGGGTCGAAGAAATGGAGCGAGGGCTCGGTGGCGACCACCCGGACCCGGTGGCCCAGCCCTCGAAGCCCCAGGTACAGCGCCGGGGTCCGGATCGAGGCGACCGAGCCGGTCACTCCGAGGATGATCTGCGCCATGGTTGGGGAAGCTCCCGCCCCGGTCGGGCCGGGGCAAGGGGAAGCGGGGCGGCCTCAGCGCCGCTCGGCGGTGAGCGGCTCGACGGCGTCGTTGACGGCCATTGCCAGCTTGTTCCACAGCTCCGAGCGGAGCTGGAGGTGCTCGCGGCGGGTCAGGAGCAGGCGCTCGTCGGCGCGCTGGGTGATCATGGCGACGACGGCCCGGAGGTCGGCCCGGAGGAGCCCTTCGAGGTCCTCGAACTCCCCGGGTAACTCGAGCTCGGTCAGCGCGGATTGGTTCTTGCAAGCGGCCATTCTAACCCTCCTTGGCTGGTTCGGCTGCGGGATCATCGCGGAAGCCTTCCGCGGGGTCGCCGTGGAGGCTACCGGCCCGCCCGTTCCCAGTCAAGCGTTTCGTTCCTGCCCCGTCTGTCCGTTCATCCCGATCGCTCGGAACATTCTCGGTTATCCCGATGTTTGATTTGTGCAACTGTCAGGCCGCCCCATCCGATCCATTCTAGGTCGCCCCGGATCGGTCGGCCAGGACGCCCCCGGGAATCTTCGCGAATGGGAGCCGGCCCCCGGCCCGGAGGGCCCGAGGCGTGTCAGAACCAGGCCGGCTCGGGCTCGCGCTTGGCCCCGGGGCCCATCGCCTCGTGGACCAATTCCACCAACCGAGGCCCGTCGATCAGCTCGATCGGGTGGTCGGCGGCGAACTTGTCGGCGGCCAGGGTGAAGGTCCTGGTCGTCACGAAGAACCCCTTGTGGCTCCTGGTGTGGTGGATCGTGCCGAGGAACTTCTGGAGCTCGGGCGAGCCCACCACCCCCCGGCTGAAGTACTTGCACTGGACGATCCCGAGCAGGCCCCCGCGCGAGACCTTGAGGTCGACCCCGTTGTCGCCGGTGCCGCCGACGTGCTCGACCTCGTAGCCGAGCGCCTCGAAGACCTCGCCGACGAACTCCTCGAACCCCTCGGGCGTCAGGCTGGCGAGCTGGGTGAGTTTCAGCTCGGCCCGGCGGCCTTGCTGCCGCATCCGGTCGGCCCGCTCTCGGCCGTCGATGACCTGGGCCTTGAGGCTCCGGCACTCGTCCTCGACCCGGGCCCGCTCGGCCGGTTCGAGCCCCTCGACGAACCGGTCGACCTTGAAGAAGGCGTTCTGGATCGTGTTGTCCAGCCGGAGCCGCTCGGCCTTGGTCAGGACGTTCTCGTACCGTCGGAAGACCGCGTATTGCAGGTGCTCCAGGGCCCCCACCAGCTCGGCATTCGACCGGATCGTCGGGGCCTCCTCCTGGTAGGGCACGCCCTTCCAGAGCAGCCCCTGGCGGCCCGCCGGCGCCTGGACCTGCGCCCGGGGCGGCTCCGACGCCGGGGCCTGGGCCCCTTCGCCGATCAGGTCGCGCTGGGCCTTCAACCAATCGAGCAGCATCGCCGCGCACCGAGGTCCCATGCACTCCATCGCCGGATCGCTCCCGAACATGCAGGCACGCTGCCGACCAGACGGACCGGGCCGGCCCCGCGTGACTCGAAAAAAGGCCGACGTCGGACCCTGGTATCCCCGGCCCCGGCCCGACCTGCAAGCGAAATCGGCCGCCGACGCTCTCCAACCGGAGGAGCATTGTAGGGCCGGCCCGCCCCCCGGCAAGCGGATCGAGGCCGGCTCGTTGACGCGCCGGCGGCCCCGGACCGACAATCGACCGGCGCCGGATTCAGGGTCCTGGACGATGTTCGAGGAGTCGACGATGGCCCGGTTCGCCGTGATCCTCCCCGCCGCGGGCCGCTCGACCCGGTTCGGCGACCCCGCCCGGAAGAAGACTTACGCCGACCTCGACGGCCGGGCCGTCTGGCTCAGGGCCGCCGACCCCTTCCTCGGCCGCCCCGACGTCGGCCAGGTGATCGTGGCGATCGCCCCCGAGGATCGCGAGCTCTTCGAGGGTCGCCACGGGGCCAACGTCGCCTTCCTCGGGATCACCGTCGTCGAAGGGGGCTCCGAGCGGTTCGAGACGATCGACCGCGCCCTCGGGGCCGTCGACCCGTCCTGCGACCACGTCGCCGTCCACGACGCCGCCCGCCCCTGCCTCGCCGCCGAGCAGGTCGACGCCGTCTTCGCCGCCGCCATCGCCCACGGGGCCGCGCTCCTGGCCTTCCCCGTCGCCGACACGCTCAAGCGCGTCGGCCCCGACTCCTTGACGATCGAGACCGTCCCCCGGGCCGGCCTCTACGCCGCCCAGACCCCCCAGGTCTTTCGCCTCGACCTCCTCCGAGCCGCTCACGCCCGCCGCCACGAGCTCGAAGTGCCCATCACCGACGACGCCCAGCTCGTCGAGGCCCTCGGCACCCCTTGCCTCGTCGTCGAGGGCTCCCCCATGAACCTCAAGATCACCACCCAGGCCGACCTCCGCCTCGCCCTGGCCATCCTCCAGTCCCGCCCCAAGCCCCGAGGCAACGACTTCCTCCACCCCTTCTCCGACGAACGCGTGACCCGGGGCGAAGGCCCGAAGAAGACGCTCGACGACCTGTTCTGACGACCCACCACATCGCCGAGGGCCCGAGGACCTCGGCGTCACCGGGGATTGATCGGCTTCGTAGACTGGATCAGTCCCACTTCGCGAATCGAAGTTCTCCGCCCAAGCCGAGGTCAATCACGCGATGTTGAAGGTCCACGCGATGCCGGTGATGCTGGGGGTCCTGGCGATCCTGGCGGTCGCCTATCGGTACTACAGCGCGTTCCTGGCGGCGAAGGTCGCGGCCCTGGACGATTCGCGGGTCACCCCGGCGCATCAGTTCGAGGACGGGCAGAACTTCGTGCCGACGAACCGTTGGGTCCTCTTCGGCCACCACTTCGCGGCGATCTCGGGCGCGGGTCCGCTGATCGGGCCGGTCCTGGCGATCCAGTTCGGCTACCTGCCGGGCCTGATCTGGCTGGTCGTGGGCGTCTGCTTGGCCGGCGCGGTGCAGGACATGATGGTCCTGGCGACGTCGGTCCGCCACGGCGGCAAGAGCCTGGCAGCCTTGGCCAAGCAGGAGATCGGCCCGTTGGCCGGCACGGCCACGACCCTGGCCATCCTCTACGTGGTCATCATCGCCCTGGCGGGCCTGGGGATCGTCGTCGTCAAGGCGCTCGGCGGCGAAGAAGTGGCGATGAAGGCCGGCACCTCGCTCCAGTTCCCCGCCGGGCGGCCGACCCTCGCCCCGGTCCCCGCCGCCGCCGGCTCGGTCGCCTACGACGTCCCGCCCGGCGCGTCCTACCGCTTCGGCGAAGGGCCCGACGGGGTGATGACCTTCCACGAGCCCTTCCGCCTCTCCCTGCCCCGATCCGAAGGGGCCGGCGCCATCGAAAGCGACTCGCTCGAACTGCCCAAGGGGGCGAAGCGGCTGGTCCCGGGCAGTTCGTGGGGGGCGTTCACGATCGCCTGCACGGTCCCGATCGCCCTGGCGGTGGGCCTGTACATGTACCGGCTCCGGAAAGGGCGGATCGTCGAGGCGTCGGCCCTGGGGGCGGCCCTGGTCCTGGGGGCGACCGTGCTGGGCGGGATGATCCCGGGTTCGAGCCTGGAGCCGTATTTCTCCTGGAGCAGGGAGACGACGACGTACGCGATCGCCGGGTACGGGTTCGTCGCCTCGATCCTGCCGGTCTGGCTCCTGCTCTGCCCGCGCGACTACCTGTCGAGCTTCCTCAAGATCGGCACGATCGCCCTGCTGGTCGTCGGCGTGATCGCGGCGAACCCGACCCTCGAAGCCCCGATGGTCAACCAGACGTTCGCCTCGGGGGGCGGGCCTTACTTCGACGGGCCGATCTTCCCCTACGTCTTCATCTGCATCATGTGCGGCGCCGTGTCGGGCTTCCACGCTTTGGTCTCCTCCGGCACGACGCCGAAGATGATCGCCCGCGAGCGCGACGTCCGGATGATCGGCTACGGCGCGATGCTGATGGAGGGCCTGGTCGCCGTCGTCGCCCTGATCGCCGCGGCGGCCTTGCCCAACTCGATGTACTACGACATCAACATCGACCTCGCCCGCAGGCCGCAGTTCCAGCAGGCGTTGAAGGCCCTCGACGTCGACCACGACGGCGGCGGCGAGCTCGCCCGGATGGAGGGCGACGTCCAGGAGTCGCTCCACGGCCGGACCGGCGGCGCCGTGACCCTGGCGGTGGGGATCTCGCGGATCTTCACCGCGGCGGTCCCCTGGTTCGAGGGGCTGGCCAAGTACTGGTATCACTTCGCGATCATGTTCGAGGCGCTGTTCATCCTGACCACGATCGACACCGGCACCCGGATCGGCCGGTTCCTGGTCCAGGAGGTCCTCGGCAAGCTCTGGAAACCCCTGGGCGACCTCGACCGGATCGGCCCTGCGATCCTGGCGACGGCCCTGGTCGTCTTCGGCTGGGGCTACTTCATCCTGACCGGCTCGGTCGAGACGATCTGGCCGATGTTCGGCATCGCGAATCAGCTCCTCGCCGTCATCGGCCTCGCCGTCGCCACCGCCGCGATCATCAACGCCGGCCGGGGCCGCTACGCCTGGGCCACCCTCCTGCCGATGGCCTTCGTCGTCGCCACCACGACCAGCGCCGGATTCCTGGAGATCACCGGCAAGTTCTGGAAGATGACCCGGAACCCCGAGACCCTGCTCAAAGGCTGGCTCAACATCGGGATCACCGCCACCCTGCTCGGCCTGGTGGCGGTGATCCTGGCCTCGGCCGCTGCCCGATGGGTCAGGGCGATCCGGGGCGACTCCGGCCCGGCCGAACAACTCTTCGCCAAAAATGCCGGTTGATATAAACGATGTTCACCAGGATTCAGGCACGCAATTTCCGATGCCTCCGGCGGATCGATCAGACCTTGGGGCGATTCCATGCGCTGGTCGGGCCGAACGCGAGCGGCAAGACCACCTTCCTCGATGTCACCGCATTCCTGAGCGACCTGATGCGATTTCGGGGGAGCGTTACCGAGGCCACGAGAGCCCGCAGCGCGAACTTCTCCGACCTCCTGTGGATGAGAAAAGGTCGCTCGTTTCAGCTTGCCGTGGAAGCCGAAATACCCGATCGACTGCGGAAGCAAATCACATTTCCGCGAGAATCATTCACTTCCGTCCGTTACGAAATCGAAGTGAGCATTGATGCAAAAACAAAAGAGATTGGCTTGAATCATGAAAGGGTAATTCTCCTCGCCGAATCTTCGATGGTTATGGACAAGACACGCCTTATATTTCCCGAAACGGCGAATAGCAAGGGCTCAATATTCAAGCGAGGTGAGAACGCCGATGACGAAACCGTGATAATCAGAACACCCAAGGGATTTGATTTTTATTATTCTGAAGTCGGTCGCACTCGCCTCTCGTTCTTTCGGCTCGGGAAAGCCCGAAGTACGCTGGCAAACATCCCGGCTGACAGAGAGGCGTTCCCGATAATCCTGTGGTTTCGCGAAATGCTCGAAGCGGGCGTGCAAAACCTCATCCTGGATAGCCAGAAGATCCGCCAGCCCAGCCCGCCGGGTTCGGGGAGGAAATATCAGACCGACGGCTCAAACCTGCCGTGGGTCATCGCCGAATTGCGGAAGAAACCGGAGCGGTTCCAGATGTGGCTGGAGCACGTCAGAACCGCACTCGAAGACATCGAGTCGATCGACACGGTAGAACGCAAAGAAGACAAACATCGTTATTTAGAGGTGAAATACACAACCGGCGCCAAGGTACCTTCCTGGCTCGTCTCGGACGGGACGCTGCGACTGCTTGCCCTGACGATCCCCGCTTACCTCGACGATACCAGCGGGGTGTGGCTGGTCGAGGAACCTGAGAATGGCATCCACCCGAAGGCCATCGAGACGGTGATCCAATCCCTCACATCGATCTACGACGGGCAAGTCCTGATCGCGACCCACAGCCCGATTGTCATCAACAATCTGGAGCAAAACCAGATCCTGTGCTTTGCCAAGGACATTGAAGGGGCGACCGATGTGGTATCGGGTGAGGATCATCCCCGGTTGCGGGATTGGAAGAAGGGGCAACCCGAACTCGGTATCTTGATGGCCTCCGGGATCTTGGGTTGACGCATGAAAGACCTGGCGGTCATCGTCGCCGACAAGAACATGAGCTTCGCCTTACGCGGGCTCCTGAAACATCAGGCGAAGTCGCTCGGGATCCGCGAAATCGAGTTCGAGATCGAGCCGCATCCCGGGCATGATGGCGGCGTCAGGTCGACCGGACCCGCGACCCTGGCGCGATTTCATCGGGAGTTCCAGCACGGCATCATCATGCTGGATTGGGAGGGATGCGGGACCGAACTGGCCATGCCAGGGTTGCTGGAGGCCGACCTGGACGCCCGCCTTCATACGACCTGGGGCGAACGGGCCAGGTCAATTGTCGTCGCGCCGGAAATCGATGCCTGGATGTGGGGCAACGACAGCCTCTTGAAAGAGATCCTCGGCTGGGACCGGGACCAACCGATCCGAGGCTGGTTGAGGTCGCGGGGTTTCGAGTTCGACGATCGCGGGAAGCCAGCCCGGCCCAAAGAGGCTCTGGGCGCCTTGATGATCGCGTTGAAGCGCCCTCGCTCGTCCTCGATTTACGAAAGCATCACCGCTCGGATCGGCCTGCGGAGATGCACCGACCCGGCCTTCGGCCGGCTGCGGGCAACGCTCCGGGCGTGGTTCCCGGCCGGTTGAGTGCCGGAGGAGTTCAACTCGCGCCCTGCCCCTCCCCGTGTTCGGGGAGGGGCGGGCGGGCCGGAGGCTCAGGCCAGGTCGTCGGTAATGGCGGGCTTGGCGGCCTGCTTGGCCATGACGCTGTGGTACTTGCCGTAGCCGAAGTAGATCACGAAGCCGATCGCCAGCCAGACGATCAGGCGGAGCCAGTTCTCCCAGGGGAGGGAGAACATCAGGAGCAGGCAGGTGGCGATCCCCAGGATCGGCAGCAAGGGCACGAGCGGGACCTTGAAGGGGCGCTCCAACTCGGGGTGGGTCCGGCGCATCACCAGGACGGCCCCGCAGACGATCGCGAAGGCGAGCAAGGTGCCGATGTTGACCAGCTCGGCGAGGATGCGCAAGGGGAGCAGACCGGCCAGCAGCGCGACGAAGAAGCCGTTGACGATCGTCGACTTCCAGGGGGTCCGGAACTTCGGGTGGATCGAGCCGAAGAAGCCGGGCGGGACCAGGCCGTCGCGGGCCATCGCCAGCAGGACCCGGGGCTGGCTGAGCATCATCACCAGCAGGACCGAGGTGATCCCCGTCAGGGCGCCGGCCGAGATCAGGTACTTCGCCCACGGGAGGCCGACCTGGCCGAACGCGGTGGAGATGGGAGCGTTGATGTCGATCTTGTCGTACCGGACCATCCCGGTCAGCACGGCCGCCACGGCGATGTACAGCGCCGTGCAGAGCACCAGGGAGACGATGATCCCGATCGGGACGTCGCGCTTGGGGTTCTTCGCCTCCTCCGACTGGTTGGAAACGGCGTCGAAGCCGATGTAGGCGAAAAAGATCGTCGAGGCCCCCGCGAGCATCCCCAGGGGCTCGCCCCCCTTGCCGACCTGGCCGGCCACGCGGTTGCCGAAGAAGCTGATCCCGGTGTAGCCGAAGGGGGCGAACGGCGTCCAGTTGGCGATGTCGACGTACCACATCCCGACGAAGATCACGAACAGGACGATCGCCAGCTTGATGATGACCATCACCGCGTTGAAGGTGGTGCTTTCCTTGATCCCGCGGACCAGGATCGTCGTGATGGCGAAGGTGATGAGGACCGCGGGCAGGTCGAAATAGGCCCCGGTCGAGGGGAACTTGCCGGTCTTCGGGTCATAGTCGATCGGCGGCTGGTTGAACTCCGGTTTTATCTTCCAGCCGAAGAAGTCGATGAACGTCGAGAAATAGTGCGACCAGCCCGACGCCACGGTGGCCGAGCCGACGGCGTATTCCAGCACGAGGTCCCAGCCGATGATCCAGGCCATCAGCTCGCCCAGGGTCGCGTAGGCGTAGGTGTAGGCCGACCCGGCGACGGGGACCATCGAGGCGAACTCGGCGTAGCACAGCGCGGCGAAGACGCACGCCAGCCCGGCGACGACGAAGGAGAGCATCAGGCTCGGGCCGGTCTTGTCGTGCGCGGCGACGCCGGTGAGCACGAAGATGCCGGTGCCGATGATCGCCCCCACGCCGAGGCTGGTCAGGGCGACGGGGCCGAGCACCCGCTTCAGGCGGTTCTCGCCCTCCATCTCCTCCATGAGCATGCTCATGGGTTTCGTGGCGAACAGTTGGCTCATCTCTCGCGAGGCCTCCACGGAACAAGGGATCGAGGGGTAGGAAGGATCGAAGGATCGGGACGGGACGGACCCCACGATTTCGCGGTCGACCTTGGGCCTCGGCTCGGGCGGAGAGGTGCCAACCAGGCGGGCAGGTGCTTGAGCGCTTCGGGCGTCGAGGGGTGGAGCTGGGATGCCCCCGGGGGCGGGCCCTCGGGGGCGGCGGTCCGGGCGGGTCGGATCAGGGCTTGGAAGCGGCCTTGGTCTCGGGCAGCTCCATCACTTCCACCTTGCGGATGGTGACCTTGCTGCCCGGGTCGTGCTGCTGGAAGGCGAAATACCCCTCCTTGAAGAGGCGGTCATGGTCGAGGTACTCGTAGAGCATCTCGCCGTCGACGCTGATCCGGAACCGGGTGACGACCTTCCCCCGGTAGTTGATGTCGGCCACCTCGACCTCCTGGACGAAGAAGGTGTCGGGCTTCACGGGGGCCTTGAACAGGTGCACCAGCGTGTAGAGCGAGCCGGTCTTGATCGGGTCGGAGTGGGTGCTGTTGACCTGGATCTCGTACCCGTCGGTGAACGAGGCCTTCTTGAGGGTCCGGACATACATCCCGGAGTTCCCCTTGTCGTTGATCTTCAGCTCGGCCCGGAACTTGAAATTCTTGTAGTCCCCCCGGGGGCTGAAGAGCATCGACTGGGAGCCCGAGCCTTCGATCAGGCCGTCCTTGACCTCCCACTTCGAGGCCTGCTTCGAGAGCGGCAGGGCGGTCCAGCCTTCGATCGACTTGCCGTCGAAGAGCGAGACCCAGGCTTCGGCCGGCTTGTCGGCCGCCCCCGAAGGGGCCGAGGGCAGGCATCCGAGGGCGGCCAAGGCGGCCACCATCCATCGTCGAGTCATTGGGGTGATCTCTCGTTGCGGGTGGGTCGGGAGAGTTGGGGAATCCATCGAGGGGCCGGTCACTTCGCCGGCGAGTCGGGCAGCTCCATCACCTGGACGTTGCGGATCCAGACCTGGCTCTTGGGGTCGTGCTGCTGGAAGGCGAAGTGGCCCACCTCGTGGGTATTCTTCTTGTCGACGTAGTCGACCGTGGTCTTGCCGTTGACCTTGATGATGATGTGGTCGCCGACGGCCTCGACCTCCTGGGTGAACCAGGTGTCGGGCTTGACCAGCATCTCGAAGACCTTGGCGTGGTTGTAGAGCGAGCCGGTCTTGACCGGGTCGGTGTGGGTACTGTTGACCTGGGCCTCGTAGCCGTCGGGGAAATTGGGCCCCTTCTTCGTCCGGAAGTACATGCCCGAGTTCGCCTTGTCGGCGATCTTGAACTCGGCCTTGTAGCGGAAGTTCCTGTAGTCCCCCCGGGGGCTGAAGAGGTGCGAGACCGGCCCCGAGCCGTGCAGGGCGCCATCCTCGACCTTCCAGGTGCCGGCGGTCCCGTCGGCGATCGACCAGCCCGAGAGGGTCTTGCCGTCGAAGAGCGAGACCCACTCCCCCTCGGGAGGCTGGCCTTCGGCCAGGATCGCCGGGGCCAGCAGGGCCAGGGCGACCCATCCGGCCGCCATCGAGCGTCGATTCATCGGGGATTCTCCCTGTTTCCAAAGCGAAGGTGCGATCGTCCGGGGCGCCGGGGGCCGGCCCGACGGGGCCAAACCCCCGGCCCGTCGAATCTTAAAGCAACCGCCATCGCGATGCCAGGACCCGCCCGCGGCAAACCGGCCGAGGTCCCCCGATCTCCCACCAGGTCCCCCAGCCTGCTTCCCCGATGTCCCGAGCACGCCACCGAGCCCGTCGGGGATCGAATCGAGCAGGCGAGCCCGCCCTTGCGACGGACGCCGCGGGCCGGGCAGACTGGGGGCATGACCCGACCCATCGACGGACCGCCCCCGCCGACCGCCCTCGAAGCGATCGCCGCCCGCAGGACGATCCGCCGGTTCGACCCCGACCGGCCCGTGCCCGACGACGACCTCCGGTCCTTGCTCGCCCTGGCCACGCTCGCCCCTTCGGCCTTCAACCTCCAGCCCTGGCGGTTCGTGGTCGTCCGCGACCTCCGGAACCGCCGGAGGCTCCGGGCCTGCACCTTCGGCGAGGCCAGGATCACCGAGGCCCCCGTCGTCCTGATCGTCCTCGGCTACCTCGAGCCCGACCGCCTCGACCTCGACCGCGTCCTCGACCGCCAGCTCGACCTCGGCGCGATCCCCCCCGACCTCGCCCGCCGCTTCCGGGCCGAGGTCCCCCGCCTCTGGGCTCGGGGCGACGACCGAGCCACCCGGGCCACCCGCCCCGCGATCCACGCCGCGGCCACCCTGATGATCGCCGCCTCGGCGATCGGCCTCGGCACCGCCCTGCTCGAAGAGTTCGACCCCGACCAGGTCCGCCGGGCCTTCGGAATCCCCGACGACCACGCCATCGCCGCCCTCCTCGCCCTCGGCCACCCCGCCGACCGCCCCCCCTTCCCCGGCCGCTTCCCCCTCGACCACACCTGCTACGCCGAGCACTTCGGCCAGCCCTGGCCCGGGGACGACGAGGATCGATGACGAAGGCCCGCGGAGGCCGAGGGCGGGCGGGGCGATCACGCCGACGGCCCCGCGACCCGAGCCGGCTCACGGGGCCCGGAGCTCGCCCAGATCTCTCGACCGGCATCCGCACGATCCACCGGCCAGAAAAGGCGACGTCGGCCGGGACATTTTCCTGGTAATGCGATCTGGCCGAGGCTAATTCTATCTTCAGGCACGTTTCGCGGGGGTCGCGAGAGCACCCCGTGAAGGCGGCATGGGGGACGGGCTGGCCGGCGTCGAGGGCGCGGGCGGCGGGATCGGCGATGCGCCTCGACGTCGAGGGGTGGCGTGCAAGACGCGAGGTTGATCGCCATGATCCGATCACATCCGAGGTCCGAACCGGATCGGAGGTACTCAAGCATGTCGACGAGTCGCCGAGGTTTCACCCTGATCGAGCTGCTGGTGGTGATCGCGATCATCGCGGTCCTGATCGCGCTGCTGTTGCCCGCCGTGCAGGCCGCCCGCGAGGCCGCGCGCCGGACCCAGTGCGTCAACAACCTGAAGCAATTCGGGATCGCCATGCACAATTACCACGAGGCCCAAGGTTCGCTCCCCTGGGGCCACTGCGAGGACAACGACTGGATGGACTATTCGGCCCACCTCCCGCTCCTGCTGTATCTGGAGCAGACCGCAGTCTACAACGCGTTCAACGTGGCCGACACCTTCCCCACAGGCGGGGTCGATTGCGGGGCCGAGCCGGGTTATGCGGCGAACACCACGTCCACCTATACCAAGATCAACGTCTTCCTCTGCCCCTCCGACCTGGACCGGCTGACGGCCCCGACCGGCCACAACAACTACGTCGACAACGGCGGCAGCTCGCCCGATTCGCTCTACAACGTCACCACCTTCGCCGGCCCGTTCATGGGCGCCGACGCCAACAACCTGCTCAACACCCGGGTCTTCGGCTTCCGCGACATCACCGACGGCCTGAGCAACACCGTCGCCTTCAGCGAGAAGGTCAAGGGGATCGGCCAGAGCAACGCCCTCGACTCCTCCAAGCCCTCCTCCACGGTCTATTTCATCGCCGCCCTCTCCGACGCCAACATGGCGATCCCGCAGCCCTATTACGCCGCGTGCAAGGCCGCCAGCCCGCTCACCACGCCCCCCCTGACCGGCTACGGCTATGATCAGTCGGACAACAATTATTTCTGGGGGACCGGCGCGATGTGGCACATGGGGTACGATTCCCAGACCCGCTACAACCACGTCATGACCCCCAACACCATCAGCTGCGCCGCGGGCGAGGACGGGCCCGCCGCAGGCGCCCACACCGCCAGCAGCCGCCACCCCGGGGCGGTCAACGCCCTGATGTGCGACGGTTCGGTCAGGGGGATCAAGGACTCCATCTCCACGCAGACCTGGTGGGCCCTCGGCACCAAGTCGGGCGGCGAGGTGATCTCGGCCGACTCTTACTGAGCGTTGAAGGCGCCCCGGGGGCGAGCCGGACCCCTTCGGGCCGGCCGGTGATCAGGCCTGCCCGGTCGCGACCTTGGCGTCGCGACCGGTGCGGGGGGCTCGGGAGGGAGCAGATGCGAACGAAGGCGATGGTGCCCGGGCTCCTGATCGCGGGGCTCCTGGCGGCCTCGGCCCCGGGTTGCGGGGCGACGGGGGGCAGGGCCGACGGCGAGTCGGTGCTCGAACAGGGGCCGGTCGAGCAGGTCGGCCGGATGCTCCGGGTGTATCAGAAAGGCCTGAAGCCCCCGACGACGGGGGCCAAGGATCTCCCCGTCTACAAGCCGGGGCCGGTCCCCCCGCCCAGGCGGGCGGAGGACATCCGGCCGATGGCCCGGGGCTTCCCCAAGGCCTTCAACGCGATCCGCGACCGCGAGGTCCTGCTCTACTGGAACACCGACCTGTCCGACTCGGCCGACGCCGCGTCCACCGTCCTCGCCTTCGCCAGGGACGTCCCCGAGGGCGGCGGCCAGGTCCTGATGAGGGACGACTCGACCCGGCGGATGACCGCCTCGGAATTCGCCGCCGCCAGGAAGCCGGAGGGGGCGAAGACCGACGACGAGAAGCCGGCCCCCTCGAAGAGGTGAAGGGCCCGGGCCCGGAAGGCTGGATCGGCCCGGATCGACGGGTTAGGATGGCCGTCATCCCCGGAACCGAACCCGCACCGAGCACCCCACCATGAGATCGACCTCGCCGCATCGATCGGCCCGGATCGTCGCCCTCGTCCTCGCGATCGGCTTCTCCTCGGCCTCGGCCTGGGGCCAGGAGAAGCCCGAAGGGGTCCCCAAGGTCGAGCCTCCCGCGGCGGAGGCGAAGAAGGACCAGGCGGGCGAACCGGCCAGGAAGGACGAGGAGAAGGCGAAGCCCCTGGTGCCGGTCAACGCGGCGGTCGTGCCGGAGCCCAGGTCCGCGGCCTGGCTCCGGCAGCACGAGGGGTTCCTGGAGCGGGGGCGGCGGGGCGAGGTCGACCTGCTCTTCCTGGGCGACTCGATCACGAACGGGTGGAACGGCGCCGGGGGGATCTGGTCGCGGTACTACGCCCCGCGCAAGGCGGCCAACTTCGGGATCGGCGGCGACCGGACCCAGCACGTGCTCTGGCGGCTCGACAACGGCGAGGTCGACGCGATCAAGCCCAAGGTGGTCGTCCTGATGATCGGCACGAACAACCTCGGCCGGAACTCCGAGGACGAGGTCGCCGAGGGGGTCAAGGCGGTCGTCGACCGGCTCCGCTCGAAGCTGCCGGGGTCGAAGGTCCTGCTCCTGGGGATCTTCCCCAGGGGCTCGAACCGCGACAAGACGGTCCCCACCGTCGGGCCCGACCCCCGGATCGCCCGGATCAACGCCCGGATCGCCGGCCTCGACGACGGCCGGGCCGTCCGCTACCTCGACATCGGCGCCCACTTCCTCGACGACGCCGGCCAGGTGTCCCGCACCATCATGCCCGACTTCCTCCATCTCAACCGAGCCGGCTACCAGATCTGGGCCGACGCGATCGAGCCGAAGCTCTGGGACATGATGGCCGAGTCACCCTGAAACCTCGAGTCACCATAACGACCCGACGGCGAAGATGAACGCTCGCGACGGGTCCGGTGCCGGCACCGCCGCGGACTTCTTCGGGTCGGCCGCCCCGCGACGCTCCAAGTCATCGAGGTCGCGGCGGAGGCGGTCGAGATCCTCCTCGCGGATCTGCCGGTCGCGCCGGTAGTCCCGCTTCAAGGCTTCGATCTTCCTCGAAAGCTCGTCGAGCTTGCGGTCAAGCTCGGCGGCGGCCTCGTGGGCGGGGACAGGGTCGAGATGATTGTCCTTGGGCCGCCGGAGGTGGTCCTTGTCGATCAAGACCCGGATCACGCGGGGGCGGGTCCATTCGACCGGGTTCGGGCCGACGGATCGGACCTTCTCGTCGTATTCGATCGTGGCCTGGTAATTGATGTGGACCAGGTGGCAGGGGCCGGCCAGGGGGAAAGCCTTCGCCGGGTCGAGCTTCGAGCCGATCCGCTCGATCAGGATCTTCCTGCATCCAATCGGAGTCTTGGGGGCGTTGAATCCGACCTGCTGGAGCCGGTCCAAAACCTCGGCCTCGGTGGGCGGGTCGAGGCCAACCTCGCCGTCGTCGACCACCTTGATGCTCCCGGCCGGGATGGAGATGACGACGTTATCCGCGTCGAAAACAGCCTTGGGTGAACCAGCCCCCCCGAGCCTCAACCGGCTCCCGAAGCTGCCGGCGCCGGCGCCGAACATCAACCGGCCGGTCGGGGCCTCGTCGACGTTGGCGACGATGTCGGCATAAGAGCGGTTCGGGAACGGCTCCTGCCGGTCGGGCCCGACATCGTTCCGGTCGTTGATGGGAGCGCCGGAGCGGGGATCACGGTCGGTGTCGGGCCGAGCGGTCGGCTGCCCGGGGGCTGCGGTGAGCGGGGCTGGGGCCGGGTCCGGTTGCTGGGCGGCGACCCGGGCCAGGCCGATCGGGGCGAGGGCCAGGGCGGCCAGGATTCCCAGCGTCATCAGCGGTCTCATCGGGTCTTCCTCCTTGGCTTGGGGTTCGAGGAGCCGGCCGACGCGGGCGAGCAGGCTCCCGCCGTTGGCCGCCGGGGACAGGGACAGCCCGGGCCCTCGGAGGCCCTCCATCGCGGCCAGGGCCCGGGCGTAGGTCAGGCGGTCGCCGGTGGCGGCCACCGCCAGGTCGTCGCAGCAATGCTCGCGCTCCTGGCGGATCACCCGCGAAGCCCATCGGGCGCAGGGGTGGTAGAACAGGAGCGTCTCGGCGACGCACCCGAACAGGTTGAACAGGTAGTCATGGCGGCGAATGTGCGCCAGCTCGTGCGCCAGGATCGCCTCCAATTCGGCGGTCGACAGGCCGAGCCAGGCCGAGGCCGGCACCAGGATCGCCGGCCTGAGCCAGCCGATCACCGTCGGGACTTCCAGGTAGCTCGATTCGAGCAGGAGGACCGCCCGGCGCACGCCCAGGCCCGCCCCGATCCGCCCGAGCCGCTCGGCCCAGGCATCGGCCGGGGGCCGGGTGCCCCGCCGCCTCCGCCGGGCCGCCACGACCAGGCCGCCGGCGAGCCTCGCCGAGAGCACCCCGACCCCCGCCAGCCAGGCCGCCACCGCCAGGGGCAGTGCCGACTCCAGCCGCCCGGCCACCCCGGGGCGAGGCCCGGTCGGGCCCGCGGCCATCTCCCGACCCGGGGCCGCCGCCGGCAGGTCGGCCCGGACGGCGGGTCGGGCCTCGGGCCGCCCGGGTTCGGGCCCGCCGGTCAGCACCGGCAGGGCGACCATGGAGGCCAGGGCCAGGCCGGCGGCCAGGTAGCGGCCCTGCGGCGAGGAGCGCCGGAGCACTCGCAAGGCGAGCCACAAGGCCAGGGCGATCCCGACCCCTTGCCAGGTCGAGCGGACCAGCCCCCGGCCGATCGCCTCGACCCAGGGGGCCACCGCCCAGGCGGTCACGACCCGCCCCCTCCCGCCAGCTCGTCGATCCGCCTGCGGATCGCGTCGAGCTCGGCGGGCGTGGCCCGCTTCGAGGCCAGGGCCTGCATCACCAGCCGGCTCGCCGAGCCCCCGAAGGCCCGCTCCATCAGGTCGTCCACCAGCCGCCCCTGCGTCTCCCCCTCGGGCCGCCTGGCCCGGTAGACGTGCGACCGCCGCGACTCGTCGCGGTCGACCAGCCCCTTCGCCGCCATGATCTGGAGCAGCTTCAGGACCGTCGTGTACCCCTGCCCCCCCTCCGAGGCCTCCTGGACCGCCCGGACCGTCGAAGGCCCCTCCCGCCAGAGCACCCGCAAGATCGCCAGCTCGGCATCCGTCGGGCGCGTCGCCCCGTCCTCGTTCATCCCTGGCCTCCCTCCTCGGCCGGGCTCCGGCCTTCGGGGGACATCATACGAAACGCTTCGTAGTTGTCAACGAAAGGTTTCGTAGGATCGGGGGAGATCCTCGTCGTCGCCTCAACCCCGGCGGGTCTTGTAGCCGACGGCCTTGAGGGCGGCCTCGGCGGCGGCGAGGTGATCCCCCTGGAGCTCGATCGCGCCGTCCTTGACGGTCCCGCCGGAGCCGCAGCGGCTCTTGAGCGTGGCGGCGAGGTCGAGGAGGTCGTTCCCCTCGGGGTCGAGGCCGAGGACGACGGTGACGAGTTTCCCCTTGGGCCGCTTCTCGACCTTGAGCCGGGCCGTCTGGTCGGCCGGGGGGATGCGGGCAGGTTCGGCGACGAGGGGCGGGCAGGCGCAGTCGGCCAGGAGCTTGCCGCAGCGGTCGCAGGTCGGCGGTCGGTCCCAGGGGGTGCCGGCGAAGAGTCGTCCCACCGCTCTCGATCCCTCCGATCCGAATGGCCCGGCTCAGTGGCCGGGGTTGCCCGAGTAGCGGGGGTAGAGCGACACGCCGAGGTTGGCCCGCTTGGCGTAGAGGAACTTGAGGTGGTGGTCGAGGTGGCTGTTCGCCTTGACGACCAGCTCCGCCAGGGTGATCCGGCCGATCTCGGAATGGATGCCGGAGCGGGCGAAGGCCCGGTCTTCCTGGGCCCCGAGGACCCTGGCCATCCACTTCCGGTTGGCCGCGAAGAGCGCGGCGGCCTCGTCGACGGGCATCGCGTGCGAGTCGAGCCGGTCGACCCAGGCGGCCTCGTCGAAGGCGAGCAAGGGGGGATCGTCCTCGGCGATCACCCGCTTCATCCGCTCGGCCAGGACGAGGTCGGCGTCGAGCAGGTGCGCGACGAGTTCGGCGATGCTCCAGGCGCCCGGGCCGGGCCGGGCGGTGCTCAGCTCCGGCGTCAGGTTCGAGCTGGCCTGGGGCAGCAGGAGCCCACCTTCGGCGTAGCGGTCGACGACGAGCTTGCGGGGGGCGGGCGCGGGCGAGGGGCTCGGGCTCGTGCTCAAGGCTGCCGCTCCTTGGGGGTGGCGAGGGTGGCGGGCCCGGCGGGGTTCTTCCGCCAGATCGCCAGGCGGGTCGCCGGATATTCGAGGAACCAGATCTGCTCCTCGACGCCCAGCTCCTCGGCGAAGCGGTGGGCGACGAGGTAGTTGACCACTTCGAGCGAGGCGTCGAGGAAGTCGGTCCTCGAATCCGCCTGGGGCCCGAAGTTGTGGAAGATGAACCGGATCACCAGGACCCGCTCGTCGACCGGGCCGCCGGCGGCGAGGTACCGCCCGTCCATCTCGTAGATCGAGTAGCCGCCCGAGGCCAGCCGCAAGGTCCGGATCCACCCGTCCTCGTCGAACGACGAGTCCCGCCCCCGGCGGTCGGCGATCGATTGCCGGATGAACGGGACCGCCCGGATCGCCTCCTCGTCGAAGAGGTCCTCCAGGACCTCCTGGACCTTGCCGAAATAGCCCAGCTTCTTCGGCAGGATCACCTCGTACATCCGGGCGGCCTTGGGCCCTTCCAGCTCATAGCCTGCCATGAGGGTCGACGCCTTGGGAGGGGCGGTGGGGGGGCGCATGATGATCCTTCCCAGTGTAACCCGCCCGCCTCGGCGTTTGGAACCGCCCAGGCCGGACCCGCCTGGATCGTCGCGACGATCACCGGGACCCCGGCCTCCGCAGGCCGAAGCGGAAGCGGCCGACGACCTTCTCTTCGAGCACCTCGACGGCCTCGACCCGCCATCGTCCGCCTTGCCCTGCCCAGATGTAGCGTGCCTCGCGGGCGAGATGCCAGGTCCGGTGGACGACGAGGAACGCCGTCACCCCGAGCGTGGCGGCCTGCGTCAGGACCTCGGTCGCCCGGTCGCCCTCGACCCCGATCGACCGCCGCCCGGTCGAGGACTCGACCCGGTTGAACCGGCGGAACTGGGCGGCGACGTCGCGCATCAGGCGGTCGCGCCCGATGACCCGGCCGTCGGCCTGCCGGTACTCCAACCCAGGCGCGAACAGGTCGCGATACCCTTCGAGGTCGCGACGCTCGAAGCAGTCCTTCGCCCGCGCGTGCATCGCGTCCAACTCCGCCTCGATCCGCGACAACTCTTGCATGACATCGCCAACGTGGGGTGGGGGCGGACGTGGCGAGCGCGGGCCGCGCCGCGGGAGGGTGCCCCGAACCCGTCCGCTCGTCGCATGACCGGGTTATCATAGGCGAGCCCGGGCGGGAGAGGGAACGGCCATTGCCAGCGGGATCGGGTCGCGCCGGATGATCGGACCTTGCCGAAGTCCGGGGTCGGCGAGCGGCCGGCGACCCCGGGCGGGCCCGAGGCGCGACGGGGGTTCGATTGATCCGAGGTGGCCGGGCGGCTAGAATGAGCATCACAATCTTGATGGGGGAAGTGATCTTTACCCCGAGCCGGCCGCAAGGGCGGGGCGGGGGCGAGGGTTGGCGGCGGGAGGTCGCGTTCATGGATGCGAATGTCAACGGGAATGCCGGGACCAAGCCGCCAAGCAAGGTGGAGGCGATCAAGCTCGCCAGCGACTTCCTCAAGGTCCAGGTCGAGGCCGAGGCGTTCAACGGCCTCTCGCACTTCAGCGAGGAGGCCGCCACGGTCCTGAAGTTCCACGGCTCGTACCAGCAGGACGACCGCGACCACCGGACCCTGCTCAAGCGCGAGGGCAAGGAGAAAGCGTACTCGATGATGGTCCGGGTCCGGATGCCGGGCGGCAAGTGCACCGCCGCGCAGTACCTGGCCGTCGACGAGCTGGCCAGGACCGTCGGCAACGGCACGATCCGGATCACCACCCGCCAGGAGTTCCAGCTCCACGGCGTCCCCAAGGGGGATATGGGGGCGATGATCCGCCGGATCAACGAGGTCCTGCTCTCGACCCTGGCCGCCTGCGGCGACGTCGAGCGCAACGTCCTGGCCTGCCCCGCCCCGATCCGCGACGGGGTCCGCGACGCGATCCAGGCCGACGCCGACGCCTTCACCGCGCACTTCGCCCCCCGGACCAGCGGCTATTACGACGTCTGGCTCGACGGCGAGAAGGTCGACAACCCCCTGCTCCCGACGCCCGGGCCGATCCGGGTGCCCACCGCCGGCGACGACCCGGTCGAGCCGATCTACGGCCGGGCCTACCTCCCCCGGAAGTTCAAGACCGCCATCGCCCTGCCCGAGGACAACTGCACCGACGTCCTGGCCAACGACCTCGGCTACCTCGCCATCGTCGAAGGGGGAGAGCTGGTCGGCTACAACGTCCTCGTCGGCGGCGGGCTCGGCACCACCCCCAGCGCCGAGAAGACCTTCCCCGCCCTGGCCCAGCCGCTCTGCTACGTCGACCGGGCCGACTTCCTGACCGTCGGCGAGGCCGTGATGAAGGTCTACCGCGACCACGGCAACCGCTCGGATCGCAAGCGGGCCCGGATCAAGTACCTCGTCCACGACTGGGGCATGCCCGCCTTCCGGGCCAAGGTCGAGGAGTACCTCGGCCATCCCCTGGTCGACCCCAAGCCCGTCACCGTCACCGACGTCGACGACCACCTCGGCTGGCACGAGCAGGGGGACGGCAGGCTGTTCCTCGGCCTGCCGGTCGAGAACGGCCGGATCAAGGACGACGGCGACTTTCGGCTCCTGGAGTTCCTCCGGGCCTTCTTCGCCAAGTACGGCACCGCGAGCCGGATGACCTGCCAGCAGTCGATCCTCCTGGCCGACCTGGAGCCGAGCTGGCGGCTCGAGATCGAGGGGATGCTCGAATCCCACGGCGTGGCCCGGGTCGAGCGGTACTCGACGGTCCGCCGGTGGTCGATGGCCTGCCCCGCGATGCCGACCTGCGGCCTGGCCGTGACCGAGGCCGAGCGCGCCCTGCCGACGATCATGGACCGCCTCGAGGCCGAGCTGGCGAACCTCGGCCTGGAGGCCGACCGCTTCACCGTCCGGATGACCGGCTGCCCCAACGGCTGCGCCCGCCCCTACAACGCCGACATCGGCCTCGTCGGCCGATCGGCCACCCGGAACCCCGACGGCACGCCCGGCCCGGGCACCTACACCGTCTTCCTCGGCGGCCGGGCCACCGGCGACCGCCTCAACGTCGAGTTCAAGGACTACGTCCCCTTCGACCGGGTCGTGCCCGAGCTCGTGCCGATCTTCGCCCGCTACAAGGCCGACCGCCTCGACGGCGAGACCTTCGGCGACTTCTGCCACCGGGTCGGGGTCGAAGCACTGGCCGGCGAGCCGAGCTCGGCCTGAACCCCTCCGACTTGATCGGCTTCGCCCTGGCCCCCGGAGACCCCGCGATGATCCCCGTGCTCCGCGACGCCGGCCTGTCCGACCTGTTCGAGGGCGACTCGGTCGAGACGATCGCCGACGACCTCCAATTCACCGAGGGGCCGCTCTGGCTGCCCGACGGGTCGCTGCTGTTCCAGGACATCAAGGCGTTCAAGACGTACAAGGTCGCCCCCGACGGGGCCCTGAGCACCCTCCGGTCGGACACCGAGGCCGCCAACGGCCAGACCTTCGACGCCGAGGGGCGGGTCGTCTTCTGCGAGCAGGACGGCCGCCGGGTCTCGCGGATGAACCCGGACGGGTCGAACGTCGAGACCGTGGTCGAGCGCTGGGAAGGGGCCCGCCTGAACAGCCCCAACGACATCGTGGCCCACTCCAGCGGCCTGCTCTACTTCACCGACCCGCCTTACGGGTTGAAGAAGGAGGCCGACCGCGAGATCGCGTTCCAGGGGGTGTACGCCCTCGACGGCCTGGCCGTCCCCCGGAAGCTCCTGGACGACTTCGAGAAGCCCAACGGCCTGGCCTTTTCGCCCGACGAGTCGACCCTTTACGTGTGCGACACCGGCAAATACCACGTCCGGGCCTTCGACGTCCAGTTGAACGGCGGCGTCGCCGCCGGGCCGGGCCGGGTCTTCGCCACGCTCGACCCGGGCAAGGACGGCGGCCCCGACGGGATGAAGGTCGACGTCGACGGCCGGGTCTACGTCGCCGTGGCCCTCGGCGTCTGGGTCTTCGAGCCGGACGGCCGGCTCCTGGGCATCCTCGGCCTCCCCCGGCGCCCCTCGAACCTGAACTGGGGCGGCCCCGACGGCAGGACCCTCGCCATCACCGCCGTCGACCACGTCTACCGGGTCCGGTTCAAGGTCGCCGGCCTGTTACCTCGATTTCTGCCCAGGACGGCGTGACGCCGCCCGGACGTCCGGCGCGGCCATTCGCGGCCTTACGCGAGCCGTTCGGTTGTCCGAAAACGGATCGGAGCGGTCCCCCCGAGGGGGATCGGCCCTTGACAACCGGCGGCTGATCCCTACTACTATTACGAATCCCGATACAGACTACCGCGTAGTATGAGGTCCCGCCGGGGTCGGCGGGGGATTGTTGCAGCTCGAATCGCTCAAGATCTTCTGCGACGTGGTGCGCTGGTCGAGCTTCTCTCGGGGGGCCCGGGAGAGCGGGATCTCGCAGTCGTCGGCCTCGCAGGTGGTCCACCAGATCGAGGCCCGGCTCGGGGTGAAGCTGATCGATCGGTCGAAGCGGCCCCTGGTCGCGACGCCGGAGGGTCGGTTGTACTACGAGGGGTGCAAGGACCTGATCGGGCGTTACCTGGAGGTCGAGAACCGGGTCAAGGCCCTGGGGGACGACCGGAGCCTGGCGGGCACGGTCCGGGTGGCGGCGATCTACTCGGTCGGCCTGAGCCACATGAGCCGGTACGTCGAGCGGTTCCGGGACTTGTACCCCGAGGCCGACGTCCGGATCGAGTACCTCCACCCGACCCGGGTCCTGGAGAGCGTCGAGGGGGACGAGGCCGACCTCGGCCTGATCTCGTTCCCGAGGAAGTGGCCCGAGCTGGTCGCGGTCCCCTGGCGCGAGGAGGAGATGGTCCTGGCGGTCCACCCCTCGCACCGGTTCTCCGGGCTCGACCAGGTCGCGGCCGAGCGGCTCGACGGCGAGACCTTCGTGGGGTTCGACCCCGCCTTGCCGATCCGCCGGGCGGTCGACCGGTTCTTGCGCAACCACGGGGTCCACGTCCGGGTGGCCCTGGAATTCGACAACATCGAGACGATCAAGCGGGCCGTCGAGGTCCCCTCGGGCGTGGCGATCCTCCCCTCGCCGACGCTCCAGGGGGAGGTCAAGGCCGGCACGCTCCGCGCCGTCCGGTTCGCCGAGCGGAGGCCGACCCGCCCGCTGGCGATCATCCACCGCCGGGCCGCCCGGCTCGGCCTGGCCGCGTCGCGATTCCTCGACCTCCTGACGGCCGACGCCGCGGGCCCTTCGCCCCCGAAACCGGCCGCCGAGGGGGCCCAGAGGTCGCCCTCGGGCGGCGACCGGCCCTTCTGACACATCTCCGCCCGTCCCGACAACTTTCCCCCCAAGAGCACGGACCCGGACGCCCCGGGACTTCCGCCGATTCGATGCCCGCGGCCGGTGCCGCGGAAGGGTGTGCCACCATGAGTTCAGGATCGGGAATGCCGGAGCCCCAGGGGCTCTACGACCCCCGGAACGAGCACGACGCTTGCGGCGTGGGCTTCGTCGTCGACCTCAAGGGGCGCGCCTCGCATAAGCTCGTCCGCGACGGCCTGAAGGCGCTGGAGAACCTCAACCACCGCGGCGCCTGCGGGTGCGAGGACAACACCGGCGACGGCGCCGGCATCCTGATCCAGGTGCCCGACCGGTTCCTCCGCGAGGTGTTCCTGGCCGAGCGGTGCCGGACCCTGGGGATCGCCGAGCCCGAGGCCGGCGAGTACGGCGTCGGGGCGTTCTTCGCCTCGCCCGACGGCCAGCAGCAGATCTTCGGCATGGCCCTCTTCGAGCGGATCGTGGCCCAGGAAGGCCAGGTCTTCCTCGGCTGGCGGAGGCTGGAAACCGACAACGGCCTGCTCGGCCAGGGGGCCCGCTCGGTCGAGCCGGCGGCCTACCACGCCTTCGTCGGCCGGGGGGCCCACGTCGGCGACGCCGACCGCTTCGAGCGCAAGCTCTACGTGATCCGCAAGCGGTTCGAGGCCGAGATCGAGCACTCCGGGCTCGACGACCACAAGTTCTTCTACTTCTGCTCGCTGTCGTCGCGGACCCTGGTCTATAAGGGGATGCTCACCCCCGAGCAGCTCGCGACCTACTACGCGGGCGACCTCGGCGACCCCCGGCTCGCCAGCGCCCTCGCCCTGTTCCACTCGCGGTTCAGCACCAACACCTTCCCGAGCTGGGAGCTGGCCCACCCCTACCGGATGATCTCCCACAACGGCGAGATCAACACCCTCCGCGGCAACATCAACTGGATGAGGGCCCGCGAGGCCCTCTTCGAGTCCGACCTGTACGAGCCCGGCGACGTCGCCAAGCTCCTGCCGATCATCCGCGAGGGGCTCTCCGACACCGCCTGCCTCGACAACGCCATCGAGCTCCTGGTCCGCTCCGGCTACTCGCTCCCGCACGCGATGATGATGCTCGTGCCCGAGGCCTGGGAGGGCCACGAGACGATGGCGCCAGTCAAGAAGGACTTCTATCAGTATCACGCCTCCCTGATGGAAGCCTGGGACGGCCCCGCCTCGATCGGCTTCACCGACGGCAAGATGATCGGCGCCGTGCTCGACCGCAACGGCCTCCGCCCCTCGCGCTACTGGGTCACCAAGGACGACCTCGTCGTGATGGGCTCGGAGACCGGCGTGCTCGACATCCCGCCGGGGGACATCATCGCCAAGGGGCGGCTGGAGCCCGGCAAGATGTTCCTGGTCGACCTCGAGGCCGGCCGGATCGTCGACGACGAGGAGATCAAGCACGCGATCGCCTCGGCCAGGCCCTACCGGGAGTGGCTCGACGAGTTCATGGTCCCCCTGGCCGACCTGCCCTGGGCCCCCGAGGTCCCCGGGCCCGACCACCACACCCTCCTGCACCGCCAGCAGGCCTTCGGGTACACCCTCGAAGACATGAAGTACATCCTCAGCCCGATGGGCAACGCCGGCGAGGAGGCGATCGGCTCGATGGGGACCGACACCCCCCTGGCCGTCCTGTCGGACCAGTCGCAGCCGCTGTTCAACTACTTCCAGCAGTTGTTCGCCCAGGTGACCAACCCGCCGCTCGACGCGATCCGCGAGGAGCTGGTCACCTCGGTCCTCACCGGGGCCGGGGGCGAGGGGAACCTGCTGATGCCGACGCCGGAAAGCTGCCGGCAGATCGCGCTGGACATCCCGGTCCTGGACAACGCCCAGCTCGCCCGGTTGAAGCAGCTCGACGGCTGGCGGGGGTTCAAGTCGGCCACCCTGGCGATGACCTTCCCCGCCGCCGACGGCGCGGCCGGGATGGAGCGGGCGCTCGACGCGATGTTCGGGGCGGCCGTCGCGGCGATCAAGGACGGGGCGAACCTCCTGATCCTCTCCGATCGGGGGGTCGACGCCCTCAACGCCCCGGTCCCCTCGCTCCTGGCCTGCGCCGGGCTCCACCACCACCTCGTCCGCGAGGGGATGCGGACCCGGGCCGGCCTGATCGTCGAGTGCGGCGACGCCCGCGAGGTCCACCACTTCGCCCTCCTCCTGGGCTACGGCGCCGGGACGATCAACCCGTATGTCGCCTTCGAGACCCTGGACGACATGATCAGCCAGGGGATGATCCGCGACGGCGTGGACCACGCCGAGGCGGTCAAGCGATATCGCAAGGCGGTCAAGAAGGGGGTCGTCAAGGTGATGTCCAAGATGGGCATCAGCACGATCCAGAGCTATCGGGGTGCCCAGATCTTCGAGGCGATCGGCCTGAACAAGGAGTTCATCGACCGCTACTTCGAGAAGACCGCCACCCGGATCGGCGGGATCGGCCTGGAGGAGGTCGCGCGGGAGACCCTCCGCCACCACCGCCGGGCCTACGCCGAGCGCGAGGTCGGGGTCCCCCTGCTCGACTGGGGCGGCCAGTACCAGTGGCGGCGGGAGGGGGAGTTCCACCTCTTCAACCCCGAGACCGTGTTCCGGCTCCAGCACGCGACCAAGACGGCTCGGTTCGACATCTTCCGCCAGTACGCCCGGATGGTCGACGAGCAGAACGAGCGGCTCTGCACCCTCCGCGGCCTCTTCGACTTCAAGTTCGAGGGCCGCACGCCGGTGCCGATCGAGGAGGTCGAGCCGGTCGAGGCGATCTTGCACCGGTTCGCCACCGGGGCGATGTCCTACGGGTCGATCAGCGGCGAGGCCCACGAGACCCTGGCCATCGCCATGAACCGGATCGGCGGCCGGTCCAACACCGGCGAAGGGGGCGAGGACCCGAGCCGGAACACGCTCGACCGCAACGGCGACGACCGCCGGAGCAAGGTCAAGCAGGTCGCCTCGGGCCGCTTCGGCGTGACCAGCGAGTACCTCGTCTCCGCCGACGAGATCCAGATCAAGGTCGCGCAGGGGGCCAAGCCCGGCGAAGGGGGCCAGTTGCCCGGCCACAAGGTCTGGCCCTGGATCGCCAAGGTCCGGTTCTCGACCCCCGGGGTGGCCCTGATCAGCCCGCCGCCGCACCACGACATCTACTCGATCGAGGACCTCGCCCAGCTCATCCACGACCTCAAGAACGCCAACCCCCGGGCCCGGATCAGCGTCAAGCTCGTGGCCGAGGTCGGCGTCGGCACCGTCGCCGCGGGCGTCGCCAAGGCCCACTCCGACGTGATCATGATCTCCGGCCACGACGGCGGGACCGGCGCCTCCCCCTTGACCTCGCTCAAGCACGCCGGCATCCCCTGGGAACTCGGCCTGGCCGAGACCCAGCAGACCCTGGTCCTCAACCGGCTCCGCGACCGCGTGATCGTCCAGACCGACGGCCAGATGAAGACCGGGCGCGACGTGGCGATCGCCGCCCTGCTGGGGGCCGAGGAATACGGCTTCGCCACGGCGCCCCTGGTGGTCATGGGCTGCATCATGATGCGGGTCTGCCACCTCGATACCTGCCCGGTCGGGATCGCCACCCAGAATCCCAAGCTCCGCGAGAAGTTCGAGGGCAAGGCCGAGCACGTGGTCAACTTCTTCCGATTCGTCGCCGAGGAGGTCCGCGAGCTGATGGCTCAGCTCGGCTTCCGCCATGTCGACGACATGATCGGCCGGAGCGACCTGCTCGACATGAAGCGGGCCATCGGCCACTACAAGGCCCGGGGGCTCGACTTCTCCAAGATCTTCTACCGCCCCGACGTCGAGCCCGGGACCTCCGTCCGCAAGGCGATCGAGCAGGACCACGGCCTCGAAAAGGCCCTCGACCAGGAGCTGCTCCCGCTGGCCGCCCCGGCCCTGGAGCGCGGCGAGTCGGTCGAGATCCGGATGCCGATCCGCAACGTCAACCGGACCGTCGGCACGATCCTCGGCTCCGAGCTGACCCGGAAGTACGGCGGGTCCGGCCTGCCCGACGACACGATCAAGCTCCGGTTCGACGGCTCGGCCGGGCAGAGCTTCGGCGCGTTCGTCCCCCGGGGGATGACGATGACCCTGGTGGGCGACGCCAACGACTACGTCGGCAAGGGGCTCTCCGGCGGCAAGCTGATCGTGATGCCGCCCCGCGAGTCCCCCTTCGTGGCCGAGGACAACGTCCTGATCGGCAACGTGGCCCTCTACGGCGCCACCGGCGGCCGGGCCTTCTTCCGGGGTCGGGCCGGCGAGCGGTTCTGCGTCCGGAACAGCGGGGCCCTGGCCGTCGTCGAGGGGGTGGGCGACCACGGCTGCGAGTACATGACCGGCGGCCTCGCCGTGGTGATCGGCCCGACCGGGCGGAACTTCGCCGCCGGGATGAGCGGCGGCTCGGCCTTCGTCCTCGACGAGGGGGGGGACTTCGCCACCCGCTGCAACCTGGAGATGGTCGCGCTCGAGAAGCTCGAAGAGCCCGAGGACATCGAAGGCGTCCGCGACCTCCTGATCCAGCACGCCGGCTACACCAAGAGCGCGGTGGCCGCCCGGCTCCTGGGGGATTGGGACCGCGCGATCGAGCGGTTCGTGAAGGTCATGCCGGTCGACTTCCGCCGGGTCCGCGAGCAGCAGAGGCGCGAGGCCCTCGAAGAGCAGGATGCCCGAGGATTGGAGGTGAGCGGTGGGTAAGCCGACCGGATTCCTGGAGACCCCGAGGGAGACGCACCCCTATCGCCCGGTGGCCGAGCGCGTCCGCGACTTCCGCGAGGTCTTCCAGCCCTTGCCGATCGTCAAGGTCCGCGAGCAAGGGGGGCGCTGCATGGACTGCGGCGTGCCGTTCTGCCACCAGGGGTGCCCCCTGGGCAACCTGATCCCCGACTGGTCCGACCTGGTCTACCGCGACCAGTGGAAGGCGGCGATCGAGCGCCTGCACGCGACCAACAACTTCCCCGAGTTCACCGGCAAGCTCTGCCCTGCCCCTTGCGAGACGGCCTGCGTCCTCGGCCTGATCGACGAGCCGGTGGCGATCAAGCAGATCGAGGAGTCGATCATCGACCGGGCCTGGGAGGAGGGGTGGATCGTCCCCCAGCCGCCCAAGGTCAAGACCGGCAAGAAGGTCGCCGTGATCGGCTCGGGCCCCGCCGGCCTGGCCGCCGCCCAGCAACTGGCCAGGGCCGGCCACGACGTCGTCGTCTTCGAGCGCGACGACCGGATCGGCGGCCTGTTGCGCTACGGCATCCCCGACTTCAAGATGGAGAAGCACCACATCGACCGCCGGCTCCGCCAGATGGAGGCCGAAGGGGTCGCCTTCCGCCCCGGGGTGAACGTCGGCGTCGACCTGCCGGTCGACCGCCTCCTGGCCGCCTTCGACGCCGTCTGCCTCTGCGCCGGGGCGACCCGCCCGCGCGACCTGGGCATCCCCGGGCGCGAGTTCGACGGCATCCACTTCGCCATGGACTACCTCACCCCGCAGAACAAGCGGGTGGCCGGCGACGTGATCGCCGACGAGCAATTCCTCACCGCCAAGGGCAAGGACGTGATCATCATCGGCGGCGGCGACACCGGGGCCGACTGCCTGGGCACCGTCCACCGCCAGGGGGCCCGCTCGGTCCACCAGTTCCAGATCCACCCCCAGCCGCCCGAAGGCCGGCTCCCCTCGAACCCCTGGCCGCAGTGGTCCAACGTCTTCCGGGCCGCCGCCGCGCACCAGGAAGGCGGGGTCCGCGAGTACTCGATCCACACCCGCCGCTTCCTCGGCGAAGCCGGCAAGGTCACCGCCCTGGAGACCATCCGCGTCGAGGTCCACCCCGGCGAAGCCGGAGGCCGGTCCCGGATCGACGAGGTCCCGGGGACCGAGCGGGTCTACCCCGCCGACCTGATCCTCCTGGCGATCGGCTACAACGGGCCCGACCGCGGCCCCCTGCTCGACGGCCTCGGCGTCCACCTCGACGACCGGGGCAACGTCCGGGCCGACGCCGACCGCCGGACCAACCTCGACAAGGTCTTCGTCGCCGGCGACATGTCGCGGGGGCAAAGCCTGATCGTCTGGGCCATCGCCGAAGGCCGCCACGCCGCCCACGCCATCGACAAGCACCTGATGGGCCACACCGACCTGCCCAGGCCCCTCGACCACGGCAACGACCGCCGGCCGTTCGCGTGAGCGTGCGGTTCGATCCCCGGGCTCCCCGTCTGGTCCCCTCCCCACCCCGTGGGGGAGGGTCAGGGTGGGGGGGGCTTGGATCTCGAGGTGGGCCCGGTCGATCAATGGGCCGATAGGCCGTTGCGGCCGTTCCCGTTGGCCGGGGCCCGGAGCACCCTCCGGCCGGCGTAGGGGGCGGCGGGGCCGAGGTCGTCGGCGATCCGGAGCAGGCGGTTGTACTTGGCCACCCGCTCGGACCGGGCGGGCGAGCCGAACTTGACCTGGCCGGCGGCGGTGGCGACGGCGAGGTCGGCGATCGCGGTGTCCTCGGTCTCGCCCAGTCGGCCGGCGATGATGACCCCGTGGCCATGCTTGCGGGCCAGGGCCAGGGCGTCGAGGGTCTCGGTCAGGGTGCCGACCTGGCCCGGCTTGATGACGACGGCGTTGGCCGCCTTCCGCCCGGCCCCCTCGGCGATCCGGTCGACCCGGGTGGCGTAGAGGTCGTCGCCGGCGACCTGGACCTTGTCGCCGAGCCTGAGCGTGAGGGCGGCCCAGCCGTCCCAGTCGTCGTCGCCCAGGGCGTCCTCGATCGAGGCGATGGGGTACTGGCGGACCCAGTGCTCGAGCATGGCGATCATCCCCCCGGCGTCGAGCGACTCGCGGCCCATGTCGAGGCGATAGTCGCGGGTCGAGGGGTCCTGGATGTGGGCCGCGGCGATGTCGAGGGCGATCGCGACGTCCCCCTCGATCGCCAGGCCCGCCCTGAGCACGCCTTCGAGCAGGTGGTCGACGGCCTGGGCGGTGGCCCAGAGCTTGGGGCTGTACGCCCCCTGGTCGGAAACCAGGTGCGCCGGGTGGCCGTGGTCGTGGAGGACGTGGCCGAGGTTCCGGTAGACGTCGGCGATCATGGCCACGGCCTCGGGCAGGTCGCGGGCCCCGACGGGGATCATCAGGATGTCCTGGAAGTCGAGCGACCGGCCGGCCCGGGCGGAGCCGCAGACCATGTGGGCCATCGGCAGGGGGAGCCCCGGCCCGTCCGGCTCGCCGGGGGGGAGCTTGGCCTTCCAGAGCCGGTTGAGGTGGACGTAGAGTTCCTCCCCCCGGCTCGCCGCGGCGGCCCTGGCCGAGGCGAGCGAGGCGGCGAGCATGGCGTGCGAGCCGAGCCTGGCCCTGTCGGTCGTGCCGTCGAGGGCGATCAGGGCGGCGTCGAGCCCCCCCTGGTCGTCGAGGTCGAGCCCCAGCAGCGCCGCACCGACCTCGGCCCGGGCCAGGGCGACGGCCCTGGAGACCCCGCGGCCGGCGTGCCTGGCGGGGTCGCCGTCGCGAAGCTCGCGGGCCTCGTGCCGGCCGATCGACCCGCCGGAGGGGGCGATGGCCCGCCCCCTGGCCCCGGAGGACGCCAGGACCTCGATTTCGATCGTCGGGTGCCCCCGGGAATCGAGGACTTCGCGGGCGATCAGCTTTTCCAGGGTGGCCACGTGTCGCCTCTCCGGGGGCGGTCGATGACCCCCTCACCCGCCACATCGCACCGCGGTCGCCTGCAATCCGTTGCCGCGAAGCCAGATCCGGCACCAAGCCCGGACGGCCGAAGGGCCGCCGATTGACTGGTTGCATTTTCCGGGCCGGTCGATCGAGGAGGTGGCGGATACCGCCGCCCGGGGCCCGCCAGACCCTTGACGCCCCCTCCCTCGATGGATTCAAATCCATCGGCCTTCGAGGGCGAAGGGGCCCGCGCGGGGCGCCCGAGGGCCGCCGTGCCGAGCCCGAGCGGGTGATTCGCCCCATGCACCCCCGCCTCGCCCTTCGGTCGCTTGCCGCCGGGATTCCCGGCCCGGGGGGCCCGCGATTCGGGCCCTTCCCCGCCCCTTCGGAGTGAAAACGGTCGCCCATGCTCGCCACCGGGGAACGTCCGCGCGAACTGCGCTGGTATCATGCGGGTCCGATGCTCTTCGGCGACTGGGGGACGAGCCGGCTCTACGTGCTCGGGCTGGCCTTCGCGTACACCCAGCGGTCGTCGTTCTGGTTCGTCGCGGCGATGTGCGCCCTGATGATCGGGGTGGGCTGGAGCTACGAGATCATCTGCCGGCTCTTCCCGGACGGCGGCGGCGTTTACTCCTCGGCCCAGCGGCGGTCGCAGCTCCTGGCGGTCGTCGGCGGCCTGCTGCTCTGCGCCGATTATGTGGTGACCGCGTCGCTGTCGTGCCTCGACGCGTTCCACTACCTGGGGATCAAGGGGTCGTATCACGGGGTCCCCGTCGACGTCGTGGCGGCGACGGCGACGATCCTGGCGATCGGGGCCCTGAACTACTTCGGGCCGACGAAGACCGGGGCGATCGCGATGATCGTCGCCCTGGCCACGGTGGTCCTGACCCTGGCGATCGGCGTGGCCTGCCTGCCGCACCTGGGCCACGCCTTCGGCCTCGTCGAGTCGCCCTTCAAGCACGGGGTGGGGCGGTCGTGGGTCGGCTTCACCGAGATCGTCCTGGCGCTCTCCGGCGTCGAGGCGATCGCGAATATGACCGGGATCATGGTCCAGCCGGTCGAGAAGACCGCCAGGCGGGCGATCCTGCCGGTCCTCGTCGAGATCGTGATCCTCAACCTGATCCTCGCCCTGGCGATGACCTCGCTGCCCGACAGCATCCTCTTCGAGCGGGCCGGCGGGCCCGACGGCCGCCCCCAGCTCGGCGCCGACGGGCAGCCGATGCTGGAGCACACCAGCGACATGCTCAAGGTGATCGCCGAGCATTATGTCGGGCCGGGGTTCGCGGCGATCGCCTCGGTCGTCTTCGCGGCCCTGCTGCTCTCGGCCGTCAACACGGCCATCGGGGCGCTCGTCTCGACCCAGTTCATGCTCTCGCGCGACAAGGAATTGCCCAAGGGGCTGGCCAAGCTCAACCGGTTCGGGATGCCCGAGATCCCCCTGGTGATCGCCGCGGTGATCCCCGCGGTGGTGATCGTGCTCTTCCCCGACGTCGAGAAGCTCGCCGGGCTCTACGCCATCGGCGTCGTCGGGGCGATCTCGATCACCCTGGGGTCGACCTCGACCAATAAAGACCTGGCGCTCCGGCCGTTCGAGCGGGCGTTCATGTTCGCCCTGACGCTGGTGATGCTGGCCATCGGCCTGACGATCTGCCTGGAGAAGCCGGCGGCCCGGGGGTTCGCCCTGATCGTCCTGGTGGCCGGCCTGGCCGGTCGGCTGGTGACGATCGTCTCGAACAAGACCCTGCCGCTCCGGCAGAGCACGAGGGTCGGCTACACCGTCCTGGCGGCCTCGGCCGTCGCCGCCGAATTGGGGATCGCCCTGACGATGGGCGACGACTGGCGGGCCTTCATCCCCTCCTCGGTGGTGGCCCTGATCATGGGCTACGCCAGCTTCGAGACCCAGAAATACCGGGCCCTGCTCCTGGCCCCGCCCGAGCCGGCCCAGCCCTCGCCCGAGGGGGCCCCGCCCCTCCCTGGCAAGCCCAAGATGATCCTCAAGGGGGACTACACGCCGAAGGAGCGGATCATGGTGGCCACCACCGGCAACCCCCGGCTGATCGAGTTCGCGATGAAGGAGTGCAAGAACCGCCAGGCCGAGCTCGACATCCTCTTCATCCGCCACCTGGCCGTCACCCCGATGGGCCCGACCGCCCCCCCCAGCCTGGCCGAGGACGCCACCGCGCTCGACCTCTTCGACCGTCTCAGGGCCCAGGCCCAGGAGGCCGGGGTCCCCCTGAGGCTCCTCTACGGGGTCGCCCGCGACATCCCCGAGGCCATCCTCGACATGGCCGTCACCCACGGCGCCGACCTCCTCCTGCTCGGCACCACCCGCCGAGGCACCCTCTGGAAGGCCATGAAGGGCGACGTGATCCAGGCCGTCGCCGAGCAGCTCCCCGAGCGGATCGGCCTGCTGATCCACGCCTGAACCGGCCCCGGGCATCGGCCGCCCCCGACCGATGCCCACTCTCATTTTTTTCCTGAGATCAAATGATTACTTCCCTCTACCTCCAGAATTTCAAAGGATTCGCCCGGGCCGAGATCCAGCTGGAGCGATTGACCGTCATTGTCGGGCCGAATGCTTCGGGCAAAACGAGCATTCTGCAGGCGCTTCATTATTTGGGTCAACTCTCGGTGTCTGACCCATCTCAAATTTTTCGAGACCGCAATGATCCAAATGCTGTCCGGCGACGAAGTGCAAGCGATGAGGAAATGCAATTACTGGCTCGCAGAAATGGATATCAGATTAGAATTCGCGTCGCGCCATCTCAGAGGCTATCCGGCAACCTTGTTCTTCAGTAGCAATGGGTTACGTCTCATCAACGAACGGCGATCCCAGAGACTTCGATCTTGTTTGAAGGGGACTTGCTCCAAGCTAACTAATAAGTTCGTTGCCACAAGTGCTTACATGACAACGAACTATTTACCGGATAGCCTCTCAGATTCAATTGAAGGATCATCGCCGCCCATCTCATCCGCCCGCCCGCTGGAAATTCTACGCCGAAGCAAGGACAACAGGCAGCGATGCCGACACATGGAAGACAACCGAAGAATTCACAGAGGAGATCATCTCGTTTCACCAAGCCGAATTTTTGCGACTAAACCCAGCCAGGCTTCATACTTCACCACTCCAATTGGCAAGCCGGATGAAAGAGGACGGCAGCGGCTTAGCCGCAGCTATCGCCTCTATAACCCTCGGGCAGCCGGAAACATTCAAAAAAATTGTACTCCAAATGAAATCAGTGATCCCGAATCTTGAACAAATCCGTACCATAGTAGTCCCGAGGAAGTTGACTACTGGCAGAGAACCCACAACAAAAGACGATCCGGACGCCATTATTACATTTGAAACACTCTTTGATTTCGAGGGAGCAGTAGGTATACCAGCCTATCTCGTAAGCGAGGGCACACTCCTAGTTTTGGGCCTATTGACCGCGTTAATGGGACGCGATCGTCCAGACTTGATCCTCTTGGACGATCTCGACCGCGGCCTTCACCCTAGGGCCCAGCGGGAGGTGGTCGGCCTGCTCAGGGGCATCCTAGATCAGAATCCAGAACTGCAAATCGTCGCCACGACACATTCGCCGTATCTAGTCGATTGCCTCCGCCCTGAAGAAGTCCGACTGACCACGCTCGGCGACGACGGCACGGTTTCTTGCGGAAGCCTGGTCGAGCATCCCGAGTTCGAGAAGTGGAAGGATGAGATGCTGCCCGGCGAGATGTGGAGCCTCTTCGGCGAGAAGTGGGTCGCCGACCTCAACAAGGCCCCCGGTGCGAACTGATGCCGTTCCAATTCGTCGTCGTCTGCGAGGCTGCCGCCGACTTCCAGACGGCAACAGCCCTGGCGGAACGGGTCATTCGCGAGCAAGTCAGTTGGGCCGAAGAGCATGTTCTCGCCGGTTGCCCAATGTGGCGAGGGTTAGAAAGTGGGCAATCCTTCTTGGGGACTGTCTCATCCCTCATTCCGTGCGGTTGACAGTCCTTGCGTCAGCTCGGCCGGATCGGTCTGAAGAAGTGCCCAGAAGTCGAACGTG
>JAABUQ010001699.1_pt1 | contig 46224 bp, 37 predicted proteins | sample 5560001 | NCBI WGS metagenome assembly JAABUQ01 (sample SAMN10711888, study PRJNA513371) | rock metagenome | isolation source: Antarctica rocks | place: Antarctica: Victoria Land, Finger Mt nord | collected 2015-12-18 | reverse complement strand
GATCCGTGCTGTCCTGTGACCGTTCCTGGACCTGCATCACCACCCCTCCCCTCACTCTGCCTTATTCCGCCCACTGTGTTGCCTTCAGCCTCCTCCCTTTCATCTCTCGTTGTAATACTAGACGGTCTCGGCCATGGGCTCACCGTCGCTTCCGGGAAACGTGTCCCAGTCGATCTCCGGTCTGGTATACGTGACCATGCTGCAGCGCTCCCTCCGCTACGACATTGGCCGCTCCGGCCGGCCACGGGTGTGCTAGCAGTTTACCATCGTGACAACTCCGACGCCTAAAGGCGACGGTTCCCGCGCGCGTTTTTTATGGGCGTAGAGGTGTCCGGCTCACCCTGTCACCAACTCGGCCGCCTTCTCGGCGGCCATTAGCACGGCGACCATCGGGTTCACCGTGGGGATGGTCGGGAAAACGGATGCGTCGGCGATGCGCAATCCCTCCAGCCCGCGCACCCGCAGCGCCGGGTCGACCACCGCGCTATCGTCGTCCGCCGCGCCCATTTTACACGTGCCGACCGGATGATAGACGGTATGGTGCGCGGCCCGTCCGTAGCGCGATAGCTCGTCGTCTCCCGTGATGCCGGGTCCAGGCGCGATCTCGCGTTTGAGCCACGCCTTGAACGGCCCCGTGGCGGCGACCTCGCGCGCCAGCTTCAGACCGTCCACGACCGTCCTGGCGTCATAGCCCTCCTCGTCGGTGAAGTAGCCAAAGTCCAGCGCGGGCTTGACGTTCGGGTTCGCCGACAGGAGCCAGAGACGACCCCTGGAGCGCGGGCGTGGCACGTTCGGGGTCATGCAGATCGCATGGTCGGGCGCCCGGTAGCCCAGCCGTTCGGTGTTGAACGTGAAAGGGATTTGATAGGTATGGTACATCAAGTCGGGCCGCCCATCCTCGCCCAAGCGGTTGACGAACAGGGCGCAGTCCGCGTGCATCGTCGTCTCCGGGCCAAGCGGCCGCACCAGCTCCCATAGGATGATCGACTCAGGATGGTCCAGCAGATTCTCGCCGACGCCGGGCAGGTCGTGGACGGCGTCGATGCCGAGCTCCGCGAGTTGGCGCGTCGGACCGATCCCCGAGAGGAGCAGCAGGCGCGGCGTATCGATGGCGCCGGCGCAGAGGATCACTTCGCCGGATGCGCGGATGGTGCGCTGCTGCCCGTCTCCATCGACGACGCGCACTCCCGTCGCGCGTCCGGCCCGCGTCTCCACCCGCAGCGCGCGCGTCTCGGTCAGCACGGTGAGGTTCTCGCGTCGCCCCATGATCGGATGGAGATAGGCCACGCTCGACGAGGAGCGGACGCCGGTCTCGGGATCGTAGCCGACGTCGAGGAAGCCCGCGCCGTCGCGGAAGGGCGCGGCGTTCCAATCGGGGTCTGCCGGTACGCGCGCCGCGCTTGCCGCGGACGCGATCCAGTCGAACAGGATGGCGTTGCGGTCCTGCTCCGCCACCAACTGATGCCTATGCCGCAGCCGGCGATAGTACGTCTCCATTGCTTCGGGACCCCAGCCCGCGGCGCCGCGCCGTTCCCAGTCGCGCCAGTCGCCCGGCAGGGGCTTGAACCAGATCATGGTGTTGTGCGACGAGCAGCCGCCCAGGACCCGCGCGCGCGAATGCACGATGTGCGAGTTCCCCTGGGGCTGCGCCACCGTGCGGTAGGCGTAGTCCAGGGGACCTTCCAGCAGTTCCAGCCAGTGGCGCAGCCGCAGCACGTCGTCGCGCCCGACGTCGCTCGGACCGGCCTCGACGAGGCAGACGCGCCGGCCGGCATCCTCCGAGAGGCGGGCCGCGACCACCGCCCCAGCCGTGCCGCCGCCGACAACCACGTACTCGAACTCTTCGACGTCCATGTCACCGCCTCCCTACGTACGGCAGGGTCTGCAAATAATCGGCCTGGTGGATGGGCTGGAAGGCTCTCTGGGGGCGCGCGGGTGCTCCCAGGACAATCCTTCACAGACCCTGCGTGCAAGGGCCCGATGCCTTGACACCGCCTTCGCGTCTACGGTATTGTAGCTTGTGCGCAACGGTGTTGCACGCTTTGAATGACACGAGTGTACCGGAGGCCGAGGTGTCGATGACCACAGGGAGCCGGGACGCGCGGATCACTATACCCCGCGACACGTTGTATATCGACGGCCGCTGGGTGGCCAGCGAGGCGGACGGCCGCATGGAGGCCGTGAGCCCCGCGACGGGCGAACGAATCGGGACGGTGGCCGAGGGTACGCGCGGGGATGCGCGGCGGGCCATCGCCGCCGCCAACGCGGCGCAGCGCGCCTGGGCCGCGCGCTCCCCCTTCGAGCGGGCGGCGGTCATGGAGCGCGTGGCCAACATCGTCCATCAGCGCCGCGATGCGCTGGCGCGCACGCTGACGCTCGAGCAGGGCAAGCCGCTCCAGGCCGAGGCGTACGGCGAGGTCGATGAACTCGCCGACTACTTCCGCCTGGCCGCGGCCGACGCCACGCGCCTCGAAGGCGCGCTGCCGCCGTCGGTCGACGCCCGCAAGCGCGTGCTGGCCTACCGCGTCCCGCGCGGTGTGGTGGGCGTGATCACGCCCTGGAACTGGCCCTACACCATGCCGGCCGAGGCGCTGGCGCCCGCGCTGGCCTCGGGCAACGCGGTGGTGTGGGCGCCGGCGCCCACCACCTCGGTCTGCGCCGTGCGGCTGGCGGAGTGCCTGGCCGACGCGGGTATCCCGCCCGGCGTCTTCAACATGGTGACCGGACAGGGGGCTGTCGTGGGCGACGAGGTCGCCGCCAACCGGGGCACGCAGGCCGTGGCCTTTATCGGCTCGATCCCGACGGGCCACCGCGTCGCCGAGCGCGCCGCTGGCAAGGCCCTGCTCCTGGAGATGGGCGGGAACGGGCCCATGGTCATTCTGGAGGACGCCGACCTCGACGCCGCCGTGGAGGCCAGCCTAAGCGCCGCCTTCCTGTGCGCGGGCCAGAGCTGCACCGCCGGCGAGCGATTCCTGGTGCACGAAGCCGTGCGCGACCAGTTCCTGGCCAGGCTGGAGGCGGCGGTCGCGCGCTCGGTCCGCCTGGGCGACCCCTTCGCCGCGGATACGACCATGGGGCCGTTGCACAACGAGGCGACGGCCGCCAAGGTCGATCGGCACGTGGGCGACGCGCTGGCCCGCGGCGCGACGCTGGTGCTCGGCGGGACCCGTGCATCCGGCTTCCCGACCGCCCTCTACTACCAGCCGACGGTGCTGGACGGGGTCAGCGAGGAGATGGAGATCGCGCGCGAGGAGACCTTCGGGCCGGTCATCCCGCTGACGACCATCCGCGGGGAGGATGAGGCGCTGGCGATGATCGATGACGCTCCCTACGGTCTGCTGGCGGCCGTCTGGACGCGCGACCTGGCGCGCGGGCTCCGGTTCGCGGAGGCCGCGCGCGCCGGCTGGGTCAACATCAACGACTCCACGAACTACTGGGAGAGCCATCTGCCCTTTGGAGGCCGCGCCGGCTCGCAGTCGGGCATCGGCCGGGTCGGCGGCCGTTACGCCATGGACACCTTCACCGAGACCAAGACCGTCATCATGCGCCTGGATTGATCCGGCCGTGGGTCCCTCGCCTCTCAGGCTATCCTGAACCCGCACGAGGGGCAGTAGTCGACGCCGCCGGGGACGAAGTGGCCGCAGTTGGGACACGCGCGCGCCCCCACTGATTGCGGCTCCGCTTGTCGCGGTGTCGGGCCCGCGCCCGCCGATGTCGGGGTGGGCGAACCGCGCCGCTCCTGGCCTCCAGCGGTCCCGGACCCGACCCACCCGGACGCCGCGTCGGGTGGGGCCGCTTGCTGCCGCGACGGCGTGGGGGTCGGGATCGGGGTGACGGTGGGCAGGGGCAGGGGGGAGCCGGAGAGCTGCCCCCGCGGCTGGACCTGCCAGGCATTTGGGACGGTCGGATTGTAGGTTGCCGTGCGCGCCGCGGCCAGGTCGGCGCTAGCGCCCTCGTACTGCCTCTTGAGGTCCTCGATATGGCGGCACAACCCGTCGATGCGCGGATCGCTCGCGCCGGAGCGCCAGGCCTGGTAGGTATACTCGCCCAGCTCGCGCAGCGAGCGGTCGAGCTCGGCCTGCACCGAGGACTGCAGCGCCTCGAGCTGGCGGATGACCAGGCTTTGGTTGGTGAGCCAGGCCGCTTGCGAGGTGGCGCCGGCAACCCGCTCGTGCGCCTTGTCCAGCAGGTCCTGGGCTCGGTCGAATATGTTGTCCATCAGTTGCTCCTCGGGCCTTTGCTCCCCTCTCCCGCGGCCGGGAGAGCCGGTTGGGCTGTCGGCTCCGCAGAGCCGAGAGACCAATCCGCATGGGCTGGGGGTGAGGGTACCCCTTTAGCTGATCGCGACCAACAGCACGGTTGTATTGTCGTCGCTGTTGCGGGCCAACGCCTCCTCGACCATGCGCGACGCCAGGCCCGTGAGGGTTTCTTCGCTCGATGTCGCGCTCGTGTCGACGGGCAGCACCGCGCCGCGCATCGTCTTCCAGTAGCCGTCACTACAGATGATGAGATAGCTGCCGGGCTCGAGGGGCTGCGCGTACCAATCGGCCGCCGCCTCGACGTTGTGCTCCCCAACGGCGTGCAGGATAATGTTGCTCCCCGGCGCGGTATACATGTCACGCTCGGCCATGCGGCCGGCGTAGACCTCCTGTCCGACCAGCGACTGATCGCGCGTGATTTGCGTGGTGTGGCCCAGCGGGTCGACATAGTAGGCGCGGCTATCGCCGACGTTGGCAAGGTAGGCCATGTCCCCGTAGATCACGGTCACGGCCAGCGTCGCCCCCATCTCGCCGCGCCGGGCGATTTCTTGCAACACCATGGCGTTGGCCGCGGCGATGCCCGCGCGCACGATGCGCTCCATGACGACCTCGTCAGCCCCCTCGGACAGTCCGGCCAGCGCGGCGACGATGGAGCTCCCGGCCACGGCGGCGATGCGCGACGAGATCAGCCCGCTGCCCGGCGTGTACCCACCCATGCCGTCAGACAGGATGGCCACGGCGAGGCTCTGCCGCACCGAGTTGCCGCAGAGCACCTGCGCCTGGTACCAGTAGCTATCTTCGTTGGGGTGGTGAGGACCCTCGGCGCTATGGCCGCCGATCTCGACGCCCACGCCTTCGATGCCGAACCGGCGCCGCTCCGGCTGCACGTGCAGGTAGATGCCCTCATAGGCGACCTCATCGGGCTGGCTGGTCGGCTCGGACGTTTCCACCAGGGTGACCGGGTGGTTCTGGACCGGCGCGCCGCAGTTCTGGCAGAAGCGCGTGTGCGGCCCGTTGGCGGTGCTGCCGCACGACCAGCACCGCTCGTAGGATCGCGCGTCCGTTGCTCTATAGGCCAGGGACCCGACACCTCCCACCCCGGTTGTATCGTCCGCGGGCGCCGATTCTACGATGGTGTAGCGGCCGCCCACCACGGCGCCCGGAGCGAGTTCCGCCGGTCCCGCGGACATCGTGGACGCCATGGGCGGTCTATCGACGGTCTCGACGGCCGTGGCGGTATCGACGTCGGCAGCGACGGGGACCGGCGTGGCGTCCAGGCCCGCGTCCACGGAGACCGGCGTGGCGTCCACGGAGACCGGTGTCGTGTCCGCGACGCCCGAGTCAGGCCCGTCCTGCACGGGAAGAGGCGTCTGGTCCGCCAGATCGACCTCGGGCGTGGTCGTGTCCGTGAGCGGCTCTACCGGCATCGTCCCATCGGCAGGGTCGACCTCGGGCGTCGTCGTATCAGTCTCACGCGCCGCGGGATCGATCACTGCGAGAGCCGCCGGCTTATCGGCTGCGGTGTCCGGGCCCGGCGGGACCGACGTGGGGCTCTCCTCGACAGGAATTCCGCCCGCGAGCCCCGGCGCTATCTCCGCGCCGTCCGTCGTGGCGACGACGGGCACGACCGGCGCTGTGTCCTGTTCCACGTCTTCGACAGGGGCGCTGCCGATGGAGGTGGGGGAAGCGCCAACCGAGACCGGTGTATCGCTCGCGGAGGCGAGACTGGAGGGTAGCGTGTTCGTCTCCGTTAGCGCAGGCGTCGCCCGAGGCGATGTGGGAGAGGGGTCGATACCATCGTGTTCCTGTTCGCCGGTTGGTCCATCGGATAGGGACAGCGGCATCGCCTGCGCTGTCATGCCTGGCGTGCCGGAGACGCCGCCCAAGGCGCCGGTTGTGCTCGTGGGCGCCGATGCGGGCGCCGGCCCGGCGTTCCCGAGGGTATAGCCCTCGCTTTCGTTGGGGGACAACGGCACGGTGTTGGCGACCGTCGGGTTGGGCCTGGGCTGGACAGGAGTAGGAATGGACGGTGTGGAGGGTGTCGTGCCAGACGCCGTCGTGGCCGCTGTCCGCGGGTCTTGGGAGCGCGGTGTGCCTGGAGCGCCTGGAGCGCCTGGAGCGCCGGGTGGGGAACCCGTGACAGTCGCATCGTGCGAACTCTCATCATGCCCAAACATCTTGCGGACGGCGTCCCACATGTACAAATCTCCTCCAGTAATTAGTTATTGGTAGTTAGTAGTTAGTTCCTGGTTGTTGCAGAGCCACATGGAGCTAACAAGGATTACTAACTACTAACAACTAACTACTAACTACTAATTGCGTATTGAGCGCCCCGAAGGAGAGCGTGTCGCCGTCCTTGATGGCCACAGGTTGGTTATAGGGGGCAACGCGGCCGTTGATGTAGGTGCCGTTCGTGCTGCCCACGTCGATCACGGCGAAGCCGCCGTCTCGCCGCTCCAGGCGCGCATGGTGGCGCGACACACCGAGGTCCGGCGCGCCACCGCCAAAAGGGATCACGTCGAGCTCGGGATGCCAGTTCTGCGCCACATCGGCCCGGCCAACTTCGGCGTGGTCGCCCTCCATCACGAAGCTCTGACCATTGGGGAAAACGACGTTCAGCGTCCCTGTTCCCCCCCCCGCCGCCGTGGCGCCTGCGCTCGTGCCCTGATTTGTGTCTTGCGCAGGCGTCATGGTAGCCTCGTCGGCGGCAATCGCATTGGCGCCCATGCCGAATGATCCCGTCTGAACCGGCGACGGCACGCTTATCTCGGTGCGCGTCGGGGGCAGGTCGGCCGGCATCACGGGTTGCGGCAGCATCACCGCCACCGGGTCCACGGGCGTGTGCGCGGGCGCCCCCCCTGTCGTGTCACTCGTGTCGCTCGTGTCGCTCGCCGCGGGCGCCGTTGCGCTGGCAGGGGTGAATGTTGTTGTCGTGGTTGTTGCGGGCGCTGTTGGATCGGCCGTCGGGGCGGCTGTTGCCTGATCGGGCGTCGACGCGCTCCCCGCGGGCGCGCTCTGTTGCGGCAGCGGCGAACCGCAGTTCTCGCAGTAGGCCATGCCGGGCAGGTTCTGGCTGCCGCATTGTGGACAGGTGATCACGGGAAGCCTCCTACCGTTTCTCTCGCACTATCTGTTTCATGGCTGTTGGTCTGTTTCATGGCTGTTGGTCTGTTTCATGGCTGTTGGTCTGTTTCATGGCTGTTGGTTGTGAGCCTGATCTCGCGGGGGCAACTGGCAACTGGCAACTGGCAACTGGCAACTGGCAACTGGCAACTGGCAACTGGCAACTGATGGTCTACGATTGTTGATCGGGGGCCTGGTCCTGCTCTTGCGGGGGCAGCACCAACTTGCGGGTGCCCGAGGTGAGGCGTTTGGTGGCCGAGGAATCGGCGAGCTGCGCAGCGTCGCCGGTGTTCTGTAGGGTCAGGCGCATCGTCTGCACCGTCTGCTGGATGAAGCCCTGGTCCGCCCCCACGCGCTGCAGGTTTTGCTGCAAGGCATCCAGGTGCCGCGTTGCTCCGGCCACGTCGCCCGCCTTAGCAGCAGAGAGCAACCGCGTCTGCGCCGTCTCCACCTCGGCCTGGTCGATATACGCCTTGACCGCCGGGTCCATCTCCGGGAAGCCCGCCTCGTCGGCCAGCAGCACGGTGTAGTCGTCGCTGTTGACAGAGAGCCCGGTCTGGGGAGGCATGTCATACGAGAGGTCGAGCGCGGCCACCTGGAACTCGTTGGCGAAGCCGGCGCCGCCCTCATAGGCGTACTGCACGAGCAGGGTGAGGCCCTCCTTCTGGATGTCGCCGAGGGCGACCTGGGTGCGGCGGTTGGCGGGGGTGACGGGGGTGAAGTCGAAGCTCTTGAGCTCGGGGGCAACCTCGTGGATGCGCAGGGGACGGAAGCGCTGGCGGAAGTCGAAGGAGAGCACGGCGTTGGTGAGCACCGTCGCCTCGACGGTGGCCATGACCTCGCCGAAGAAGTCGCCCACGGCCTCGGCGCGGTCGATGTACTGGGCCATGCCGCGCGACGAGCGCGCCATCTCGTTGAGCAGGGTCCCGTTGTAGTCGTCGCCGATCCCGCCTAGCATCAAGGGGACATCCGTCTGCTCCGCCAGCTGGTAACAGATGTCTTCGTCGTTGGTCTGGCCATCGGTCAGCACCACCAACTCGCGTATCGCCGCGCCGGTGGCGCCCGACACGCCCGCGCCCGGCAGGTTGCGCAGCTCGCGCAGCGCGGTGGCGATGCCGTCGCCCATCAGGGTGCCCCCGTTGGCGCGCAGGTTGCCCACGGCGCGCAATAGCTGCGAGCGGTCGGGACCGACCTGCTGGGCAAAGGCCAGGATTTGCACGCGGTCGGAGAAGGCCACAATGGTCAGGTAGTCGCCGTCGCTGAGCCCGTTGATGGCGCGCTGCGCCGATTCGCGTACCAGGTCGATCTTCTTCTGGCTGAACTTGCCGTGGATCTGGCCGTCCATCGACCCGGAGGTGTCGATGACGAGGCCGAGCTGTACACTGGCCCGTTGCTGCACCGTCAGGTCGGGACGGACGGTGATGGCCGCGTAGTTCACCGCGGCCGAGCCGACGGGGAGTTGCGCGTAACCCGGACGGATCTCGATAGTCGTCGCCATGGGGACGGCCCTTTCACTTCATCGCTGGTCGATCACTCACGCATCAACCTTAGCTATAGCAGAACGCCGTGGACCTGTAAAACCGGACCCCTATTGCGCCCTGATGGTCCTTTTGGGATACTAAGAGGCACGACCGTCCCGTGCCCATCGCAATCACAATATCCATCGCCTAGTAACCAACCAATGGAGGATCCGACTATCGCCTCAACCGAGACCGTCGACGGCCGCGTCGCCCTTGTCACCGGCGCCTCGCGCGGCATCGGCCGCGCCGTGGCCCTGCGTCTGGCGCGGGCCGGCCACCGCGTCGCCGTCAACTACCAGGCGAACGCGGAGGCCGCGCGGCAGGTCGTCGCGGTGATCGAGCAGGCCGGCGGGACGGCCATTGCCGTGGGGGCCGATGTCGGCAAGGCGGCCGACGTGGAGCGCCTGTTCGCCGCGACGGTCGAGCAGTTGGGTCCCGTGAGCGTCCTGGTCAACAACGCCGGTATCGTGCGCGACACGCTGCTGCTGCGCATGTCGGTCGACGATTGGGACGCCGTGCTGGAGACGGACCTGCGCTCGGTCTACCTGTGCACGAAAGCGGCCCTCCGTGGCATGGTCCGTGCAAAGTGGGGACGCATCATCAATATCTCGTCGGTGGTTGGGCTGCAAGGCAACGCCGGTCAGGCTAACTACGCCGCGGCCAAGGCCGGGATGCTCGGCTTCACCCGCTCCATCGCGCGTGAGGTCGGTTCGCGCAACATCACGGCTAACGCCGTCGCGCCCGGCTTCATCACCACCGACATCACGGCGACGCTCTCGGATGAGATACGCGCGGCCGTGCTCTCACAGGTCGCGCTGGGCCGCCTGGGCGCTCCCGACGATGTCGCGGAAGCCGTGGCCTTTTTAGCGTCCGATGGCGCCTCTTATATCACCGGTCAGGTCCTCACCGTGGACGGCGGGATGGTGACAGCATGAGTACGAACGACGACACCTCTGTGAGCACCCGGGACACGGGAGACGGGCGTGATCTTCGGGGCGCGCCGCCTCCGTCCATGAGCGTGTGGGCGCCTCCGTCCACGGCCTCGGTGGCGCTGGACGAGCGGCCGGCGCTGGTCTTCCCCGGCCAGGGCTCGCAGTTCGTCGGCATGGGCCGCGACATCTACGAGACCTCGCTGGCCGGCCGCGCTATCTTCGACCAGGCCGACGATCTCTTGCAGTTCTCGCTCTCCGGCCTGTGCTTCGACGGACCGGGCGACGAGTTGGACGATACCTACAACGCCCAGCCGGCCATCCTGACCGTCAGTGTGGCCGGCCTGGAGGCGTTACGCGAACGCCTCGCCGCGATGGGCCGCCACCTGGAGCCGCTCTACGTGGCGGGGCACTCGCTGGGAGAATACGCGGCGCTCGTCGCCGCCAACGTGCTCGACTTCCCCGACGCCCTACAGGTCGTGCGTGAGCGCGGCCGCATCATGAAAGAGGCGTCGGAGCGCCGTCCCGGCGGCATGGCCGCCATCATGGGGCTGGACCTGACCACGCTGGAGCGCGTGGTGACCAAGGCGCGCGAGGCCGGCGAGGTGGTCCTGGCCACATTGAACGCTCCTGCGCAGATGGTCATCTCCGGCGAGTTCGTCGCCCTCCAGCGCGCCGTCGAGCTGGCCAGGGCCGAGGGCGCGCGTCGCTCCGCCATGTTGCGCATCAGCATCGCCTCGCACTCGCCGCTGATGAAGGGCGCTTCGCAGGGTCTGAGTGAGGTGCTCTCGCACGTGCCGTTGCGCGATCCTATGGTGCCCATCGTGGCCAACGTGGGCGGGCAGGTTCTGCGTACGGCCGAGGAGATCCGCCACGAGCTAGTCCAGAATATCGTCAAGCCGGTCAACTGGACGCGCTCGGTGCGCGAGATGATCGAGGGCGGCGGGCGCACCTTCGTCGAGGTCGGGCCGGGCAAAGTGCTCAGCGGCCTGATCCGCCGCATCGGCGACGACGTCAAGACCGTCAACGTGCAGGAGTTCATCGCCGAGCACCTGCCCCTGCCCGGCGCCTCGGGCCAGGACAACGGCGAGTCGCGCGCCGGCGGCGATGCACGGGGCAGCGGTATCCGGGACGGTGGGAAGGGTACGACGGACAGGGGGACAAAAGGAGCGGAGGAGTGACCGGCGGGAGCGCGGAGAGCGGCCGCCGCGTCGTGGTGACGGGGCTGGGCGCGGTCTGCCCCGTTGGCAACACCATGCCCGAGGCCTGGGATGCTCTCGTACGGGGACGCTCGGGGATCGGGCCGATCACGCTCTTCGATGCGGCGCCCTTCGCCATCAGGATCGCCGGCGAGGTCAAGGGGTTCAGTATCGCCGGACGCGTCGACGCCAAGCAGGCGCGGCATATGGACCGCCACGTTCAGATGGCCGTGGTGGCCGCGCAAGAGGCCGTGGCCGACGCGGGGCTGGCCGTCACGGAGGAGAATCGCGACCGCGTGGGCGTGATGATCGGCTCCGCCGCCGGCGGCATACAGACGTTGCTGGACGCGCAAAAGGTGCTGGACACGCGCGGTCCCGACCGCGTCAACCCTTTCTTCTTGCCCAACTTCCTGGCCGACGCCGCGACCGGCCACGTCGCCATCCTCACGGGGGCGGCGGGTCCCAATATGGCCACGGTCTCGGCCTGCGCCACGGGCGGCCACGCCCTGGGCGAAGCAATGCACACCATCCGGCGCGGCGACGCCGACGCGATGATCGCGGGCGGGGCCGATACGGTGGTGATGCCGATTACCCTGGCCGGCTTCATCAATATGAAGGGCCTGGCCTCCGACAATGAGCACCCCGAGCGCGCCTCGCGTCCCTTCGACCGCGACCGCGGCGGGTTCGTCATCTCCGAGGCCGCCGCCATCCTGATCCTGGAAGAGCTGGAGCACGCTCGCGCCCGCGACGCGCGCATCTACGCCGAGCTGGTCGGCTACGGCGCGACCGACGACGCCTACCATATGTTCGCGCAGGCTGAAGACGGCGAGGGCGCCGCGCGCGCCATGAGCCGCGCGCTGGCCTCGGCCGGCCTCGGCCCCGACGGGATCGACTACATCAATGCCCACGGCACCGGCACCCCGCTCAACGACCGCGTGGAGACGGCGGCCATCAAGCGTGTCTTCGGCCAGCACGCCTACCGCCTCGCCGTCAGTTCGACCAAGAGCATGACGGGGCATATGATGGGCGCGTCGGGCGCGTTGGAGGGCGCCATCTGCTCCCTGGTGATCCGCCACGGCGTGATCCCGCCGACGATCAACCTGGAGACCCCCGACCCCGACTGCGACCTCGACTACGTTCCCGGCGAGGCGCGCCAGGCCTACGTCCGTGCCGCCCTCTCCAACTCCATTGGCCTCGGCGGCCACAACGCCACGGTCATCCTGCGGGCGGTGTAGTCCTTCCTGTTCTTGGACCAATGTTACGGAAGCTGCCACCAGTTGCAATCTGTACAATCTGTCCGCGAATTGCGTCCTACGCTACGACGCGGCGCTCCTGCCTTGCTGCTCGTGATCGCGGGCTGCATCGAGGTAGAGGGGGATGGCCTCTTTGATCCGACGGCTGCACTCCTCGAACGTGGCTCCGACGGAGAAGCATACCGGCAGATCCTCGACGTAGGCACCCCACGCTCCATCTTCCTCGTCGTAGGCGATGGTATGTCCGTCGTAGTGCTCAACGTGTGTGTGATGTTCCCGCGGTTCCGCGCTCATCGTCCGCCCCTTTTGAGCTTCGCTTTGTCGATGCCGGCTTGCCGGCAAATACTCGTGAGTGTGCCTTCCGGCACGTCCCCGCCAACCTGCCCAGAGACAACAACGGTTCCAGGCTGTCTGGGCCGGCCAAAGATGCGATGATCGCCTCTCGTCCGTTCATAGACCCAGCCGGCCTCTTCGACGGCCTCGATCACGTCACGCACCTTTACCATATGTCTCAAGCATAACATTTCAAGCAACATGATGTGGGCTGCGGCTGGGTCGTCGATTTGCGCCGCGTCAAGCCGAAGGGGACAGTGAGGCCAAGGGAACCCTGTCGCTCGCTGGGTTGTCGTATAGCTGTAACGTTGGTCGTTGCGCATAGGCACACATGCGGTTGCGCGGTCGTGTGAGCGACGGATGGGAGGGTATCGCTAAGTCAGACGAACAGAAGCATGGGCAGGTGAGGACAGCGCGCGTCGCGGCGACTCTGGCTCTGGCAGCAGTGATCGGGACGACGATCGTGGCGCACGCCGCTGGCAGCGCCACTGGCGCTACCACGACGGCCGGACATCCCGTCCTGGGACACGTGGTGCGGACGCGGACACGATTGATCTCGCCAGCGCCCTGGCCGGCCGCCGTGGCCGACGCGGGAATGCCGCGGGCCGCGGCCTCAGCGCCCAGCCGCGCCAGCGCCGCCTCCAGGTCGCGTACCGAGTCGCGGATGCGCGCGGCCAGCACCGCGACTACGTCCCTGGTGAGGCGCACCAGGCCCGCGTCGGCGCCGCCCTCTCCAACTCCATCGGCCTCGGCGGCCACAACGCTACAATTATCCTGCAGGCGGTGTAGCCCTCCTACACTGAAGCGGGGCTCTTCGCGTACACTGTCTGTAAAGAGTTGTTGTGTTGTCGACATCGTGGGTAGAGGATGAGTGATGCAAGAGACAGCAGTCGACGTGCCGGGTAAGACGGAGCACATCGAGGTTTTTGTGACCGCCGAGCAGAAAGCCTTGCTTGAGCGTGCCGCGAAAGCCCGAGCGGTCAGCCTTTCCGCCTTCGTTGTTGCGAGCCTGGAGCGCGTGGTCGAAGAGACTATTGGTGCGGCCGATGGTGTCATAACGCTTAGTCCGCGCGACAGCGCCATCGTCGCTGATGCGTTGCTGAACCCGCCGGAGCCCACGGAGGCCCTTCGTGCGGCTATGCGTCGCCATGGGTATAGTGCGAGGTAGAAGGCGAGGCCATGGAGCCTCATCCGTGACTATCGAACCGTCCGAGTATGTGTGCGAGCCGCTCGATCAGCGCCATGATCGGGCGGCCTTTTCATCGGGCGTCGAGCCGTTGGATCGCTATTTGCAGGTGCAGGCAGGCCAGGACATGCGTCGCCATCTCGCATCGGTGTTTGTCCTCGTCCCTGCTGATACCACAAAAATCGTTGGCTACTATACACTCTCTGCCAGCGCTATTGCGCTCACCGAGTTACCTCGCGATGTCACGAAAGGCTTGCCTCGGTATCCTTTCTTGCCGGCAACACTTATTGGCCGTCTGGCTGTGGATCAAGGCTATCGCGGGCGACATCTCGGGGAAAAGTTACTCTCGGACGCTCTGTCACGCAGCTTACGCAGTGAGATCGCGTCTATGATGGTTGTGGTCGACGCCAAGGATGCGGCTGCCCGCGCATTTTATGAACGCTATGGGTTTCGCCTTCTACCGGATCAGGAGACGACCCGCCTCTTTATCACCATGAAAGCGATCTCTCGGTCAATCTCTTCCAGAGACGTTCTCTAAACAGCAAGAACATCTCACCCTTCTCAGGTAGAGAGGTATGAGCACGAGGAATGACGACCTAGTGGAGAGACATACATGTTCAACCGTTCACCATCCGACCAACAACTCTTGCTGCTCATGACGCGTAGCGATACGGACGATGCGCCGTGGATGGTGACACCCCAGTTTCAGTGGCGCATCAATTACTTGCTCATGTCGATCCTGCGCTGGCATTCACGAAGACAGAACTTGCGCTGGTACCTGGCATCAGAGCTAATAGTTACCATGTCGCGTATGCCGGGAAACCCCGATGCGGAGACGCTTAACCTGGCGCCGGATGTGATGATGGCCGCGTCCGACGCTCATGAACGCGGCGACTCCTGGGATATTGCCGACGAGGGCCAACCGCCGCTCATCGTGGTGGAGGTCGTGACCCCGCAGAGCCGCAACCGTGACTTCAACACCAAGCCCTCGCTCTATGACGCCATGGGCGTCCAGGAGTACGTCATCTTTGCCCCGTGTCCCTGGAATGATGCTGATGGCCCGATCCTCTCGGGCTACCACCGCGACGACACGGGCGTCTGGGTCCCCTGGCGGGTCGATGAGCAGGGGGCGCTGTGGAGCGACGCGTTGGGCTTGGCGCTCTACGTCGAGGATGGCAAGTGGCTGCGCGTGCGTGATCGGGACGGCCGGGCGCTGCTGTCACCCGAAGAGGAAATACAACGGGCTGAGGCGGTCGTGCAACGGGCCGGGCAAGCGACGAGGCGAACTGAAGAGGCAGTGGCACGGGCTGATCAGGAAGCGCAGCGGGTCGAGCAGGCAACAGCTCAGGCGGTAGAGGCGACGGTGCGAGCTGGGCGCGCCGAGGCCGAGGTTGCGCGCCTGCGAGCATTGCTGGAGCATTGCTGGAGCATTGCTGGAGCATTGCTGGAGCATTGCTGGAGCATTGCTGGAGCATTGCTAAAAGCTTCCCACCTGCTCCCGTATCCAGGTGGTCATTATCTTCAGGTAGCCAGGCGCGAACCCTTCCGGGGCCGCACCTTTGATGCCATAGTCCGCAGTCCGCGTGCGCAAACATCCTGATTGTGACAGCGGGCTTGCCCCCTCTGCGAAGCGCCTGCTCGACAATCGCGGCGCTCTTGCCCGCGGGTCATCGAAGGTGGCGAATCCCTTGCGCTGCTGTACTGGTACGAGAGGCCCGGTCGCCTCGAGCCGACCAGGCCTCTCCCCTTATGCCTGGGGACGGTACAGCGGATTATGCCTGGGGACGGTACAGCGGAAGGGCGTGCACGTTCCCCGCCGGGATGTCGATGTGCACGAGGTCGTCGAGCAGGTCGACGACGTAGCCCGCCGGCGCCAGCACGTCGTGGCTGAAGAGGACGCCCTGGCGCACCACCAGGGCCTCGACCGCGTTCGACACGTCGTCCATCAGCACGATGTCCAGGTCGCCCGCGTGGGTGTGCGGCTCGCGCTGCCAGACCGCCGTCTCATGGCTGAGGTGGCGCTCGGTTGGGGCGCGGTTGTTCTGTTCGGCGGTGGGGCGCTGGTAGACCCCGCCCAGCGCGCCGCTGACCTCCATGGCCACGTCCTCGGCCGCGAAGCCTGCCGGCGGTCTGAATCCCGGCTCGGGCTCCGCCACCTCGCCCAGCACGTAAGGCGGCAGGGCCAGGAACTCCTCCTCGGTCAGGGCCAGGCGCACCTCGCCGCTGTCCGCCCCCGTGACCGCCGTGAAGGGCACGCGCAGGTCGCGCGGCGCCTCCCAGCCGCCCGGCTTGAGCAGGTTCCCCGACTCCAGCAGCCTGCGCCGCACCGTGATCGCCGTGACCGTCCCCGCGCCTGGCCCGCCCTGCTCACCCACCTCGACCACCACGCGGTACAGTGAGCCCACGTCGCGCCCGTCCGCCGTCACTGCCGAGACCCCAAACTTGAGCGGCTGCTGCATCCCGTTACTCCCATCCTCTCCATCGTCGCGATCCGTCGTGCGCACGGCGACTCGTCCTATCGTTGCGATCCGTCGTGCGCGCGGCGACTCGTCCTATCGTTGCAATCCGTCGTGCGCGCAACGATCCGTCGTCCTGTCCAGAGTATACGAGGGACCCGACAACACGTGCGCCCCTCACGCGCCCAGGAGGCGCAGCGCCGTCCGCGCGTAGATCGTCGCGCAGGTCACGATCCTGTCCACCTCGACGAATTCGTCCGGGCCGTGCGCGACCGAGAGCACCCCCGGCCCGTACGCATAGGCCGGCATGCCTGCCCGCGCGTAGAAGCGGATCTCCAGGAGGCCCGGGCACATCTCGAAAGCCGGCGCCTGTCCCATTTCGGCCGCGATGCTCTCGGCGAGCGCCGCGGCGAGGGGGCCATCGTCGGGTGACGCGGACGACGGGGCCTCCTGGAGAATCTCGACATCGAGGTCGATCCCGTCGGCCCGCAGGCGATCGAGCACGCCGAACAGGCGCGCCTTCTCGGCGTGCAGATCCTCCTCCGGGTTAATGCGCCGCTCGACGGTGAAAGAGCACGTTGCCGGGACGACGTTGAAGTTCGTGCCACCCTCACACTGGCCGCCGAGCATCAGGATCGAATGGCGGGCGGCCTCCGGCTCGAGCGCGAAGGCGCTCACCCGGTCCTCCACCTCGGCCTTGAGGTCGCGCAACGCCCCGGCGACGACCAGCATGCGCTCGAAGGCGTTGACGCCTTCATGCTGCAGGCCGACGTGCGCCGCTGTACCCTTCACGGTGACGCGCAAGGTGATGGCGCCACGGTTGGCGTGCCAGACGACGCCGCTTGTCGGCTCCGCCGTCAGCATGCCGATGCCGCCCCGGCCGAGTAGTCCCGCCTCGGCCAGGTACCGCGACCCGCGCCCCCCGCCGGTCTCCTCGTCCGGCACGATAGCCAGGCCGACCCGGCCATCCAGGGGGGCGCCGGCGTCGCGCAGCGCCGTGACGGCGTAGACCATCGCCGCAAGCCCGCCCTTCATGTCGGATGAGCCGCGCCCGAATAGGCGACCGCCGTCCACGCGCGGCTCGAACTGCGTCGCGGCCGACGCGGGCACGACGTCGTAATGGCCATGGAAGTACAGCGCGCGCGCGCCGCCGCCGTAGGACCCGAGCACGCAGGACCGCGGGTAGGGATCGGCCGTGCCCGCGGCGAGCGGGGGATCGGGGGGCACATCGACCACGGCGCAGTCCAGGCCGAGATCGCGCGCCCTATCCGCGATGGCCCGCGCGCACGCCGGATAGGCCGCGCCGGGGGGATTCTGGGTCGGTATGGCGACGAGGGCCTTGGTGAAATCGACCATGCTGTCCCGGTATGCGGCGACGGCCGCGGCGACCCGGCCCGCCAGGCGTGTGTCCATGGTTCTCTCCTCCGTTGACGTTATGACGTCCTTATGCCCAAGTCGTTCAGGCGAGCGCCGCCCCGCGGAGCACGGTGACGGCCTGCCCTGGATCAGCCATGGCCGTTTGCCCTCTGGACGGAGCAGGTCGCGCGGGCAGCGTCCGTCGCGCCCGTCGCATCGCTGCCCGCCGAGTCCTGCCGCGCCCCGTTGCCGATCACTATCCCCGTCCCTGTCCCATGCGTTCCATTCGTGGCGCGCGCGGGATTGAAACGCGCGCCCACGATGCGCTCGAACGTCGCCAGGGCCTGCGCCACGACCTGGTCCATGTTGTAGTATTTGTACGTCGCCAGCCGCCCCACGAAATGCACGCCCGGCGTCCCATCGGCCAGCCGCTTATACCTGTCGTAGAGCGCCGCGTTCTCGGGGCGTGGCACCGGATAGTAGGGGTCGCCCTCGGCGCGCGGGTACTCATAGACCAGCGTGGTTTTGGCGTGCTCCTGCCCGGTCAGGTACTTGAACTCGGTGACGCGGGTGTAGGCGTAGTCGTTGGGATAGTTGATCACCGGGTACGGCTGGTAGATGGGGGCGTCGACCGTCTCGAAGCGGAACTCGAGCGACCGATAGGGCAGCTTGCCGTACCGGCAGTCGAAATACTCGTCGATCGGGCCGGTATAGATCATCTCGCGGTACGGAATAAAGCCTTCCACCTCGCGGTAGTCGGTGTTCAGCATGATCTTGATGTGGGGGTGGTCCAGCATGCGCTCGAACAGGCGCGTATACCCGTGCAGGGGCATGGCCTGATAGGTGTCGGTGAAATAGCGGTCGTCGCGGTTGGTGCGCGTGGGCACGCGCGCGGTGACGGCGGCGTCAAGCTCGGAGGGGTCCAGGCCCCACTGCTTGCGGGTGTAGCCGCGGAAGAACTTCTCGTAGAGCTCGCGCCCCACCCGGCTCACCACCACGTCCTCACTGGTCCGCACCTGGGCCACGGGTTCCGCCACGGAGGCGAAGAACTCGTCGAGCTGGAACGAGGTGAGGCTGAGCCCGTAGAGCGCGTTGATGGTGTCGAGGTTGATCGGCATGGGCACGAGCTGGCCGTCGACGCTGGCGCGCACGCGGTGCTGGTAGGGCCGCCACTCCGTGAATCGTGAGAGGTAGTCGAAGACGCGCGCCGCGTTGGTGTGGAAGATGTGCGGGCCATACTTGTGTACGAGCAGCCCGGCGTCGTCGTGGTGGTCGTAGGCGTTGCCGCCGATGTGGGTGCGCCAGTCACAGATGAGCACGCGCTTGCCGGCTTGACTGGCCAGCCGCTCGGCGAGGACGCTGCCCGCGAAGCCCGCCCCTACGATCAGATAGTCGAACGGAGGGCATGGCCCGCGACGGTTGTTGTTGTGATCGGGGCGGTCAGGGTGGGCGCCGTTGTGATCGGGGTGGCCAGGGCGACCGGGGTGGTCGGAGTCCCGCGCGATGTCCGGCCCCACCGACTCCCGCACCGCCGCCCTCGCGCCATCCACGGCGACATGGGAATCGGCGTCAGGCCGTGGCACGCGGCGTTCGTGCCCGAGAGGCATAGGAGACATAGGATGTGCCGCCGCCACGGCGTCGATCAGCCGGCTCATGCGGGCTCCTCGGCGACAAACACGCGGCGCTCCCGCGCGAAACGGTTGAGCAGGCGCCGCGGTCGCTGATAGACGAAGTCCCAACTCAAGTGGGAGAGGCAGACAAGATCGAAGGTCTACGCGCATGACGCGGTGACACCGTATCGCGTGTACACCTCGTCCAGTTCCTCCTGGGTAATGTCTCCGCTTGCCAAGTCCTCGGCGATCAGGTCGTCGAGATCAATCGTCTCCAGCGTACCAGACTCCAGCTTGGTGAGCGTGGCCCGCGTCTGTTCGATCTGCCCGCCTTCGCGCGCAACGAAGCGCTCCAATGCCTCGGCCATGAGGTAGTTGCGAGTTCGCCCCGTGGCTTGCGCGAGTTGATCGTAGCGCTCCTGCAAGCTGTCGGCGATGCGGATTGTCGTGGCGACCGTAGCCATAAAGCTCTCTCTTTCCGTATTCAGCTGTATTGTATTGTATTGTACTCCAGCCTCCTCGAAACACCGCTTGTCAGCGGTGGGCGCGCCCCGCGACTGTGATAGTGGATGCGCGAGGGCCTGCGACTAAAGTCGCATGGCAAATGACGGCGACCAGGTCCCCTTGTCGTACTCCGCGTGCGTCAATAGAGCCTGCGACTAAAGTCGCATGGCAAATGACGGCGACTCCAGTCGCGCGGACGGCCGATCCGGAGACACTTTAGTGTCCGTGGTTTGCCATGCGACTTTAGTCGCAGGCCGCGTCACAATCGTGGGGCACACCGTCAGCCGGTCAACCGGCCGCGGGAGGCCGGCCCTACCGCCGGCGGGCGGCCACCCACCACTCGCCGCTCAGGATCAGCAGGGCCACGGCGGCCACGAACGGGGCCAGTTCAAAGGGTACCTCGGCCCCCGCCGCCGATGCGGCTGGGGCCGAGGCGCCGCCGGAGGTCCGCGCCGGCTGTATGGCCGGCGGCGCGGGGAAGGGGTTGACGGCGAAGAGGCCGCGCCGCGCGCCGCCCGGTGTCTGTTGCTCGACGGTGTAGAGACCCGGCTGGCTGGCGCCCACGAACGGCTGCGACGGCGCGGCGGCCGCGCGCGTGCCGTCCGGCGTGACAATGGAGACGGATGAGGCGCACGGCGCGAGGTTGGGCGTCACGGGATCGCCTGGGCGATAGACGCCCGTCAGGCCCGTCGCGGGCGGCGCCAGGTAGTCGAGCAGGTGGCCCATTAGGATGGGGAAGCCGGGCTGCAGCACCCACGTCGTATTGAACAGCGAGAAGCCCAGTACCGCCTCGCGCCGTGTCCCGTTTTGGCCGGCCACCAACACCGGCGCGCTGGCAGCTCCTGGCGCCGTCCCGCGTGATCGCAGCACCGCGTAGCCCCACGAGGGCACGCTCAGCGGATTGGCATAGTCAATCGGCGCCGCGTCCTCGCCGGTGTCGGCCAGCAGGCCAAGCGGGTCGTCGCCGGCCTGCAGCCCGGTCACGGCGACGGGCGCGGATACGGCCAGTCCCATGGGCGAGCGCCGGCCGACCGGAGGAGCCACGGCCAGGACCGATGCCGCGGGTAGGGTGGACGGCAGGTAGGAGTCGAAGGCCACCAGGTCGGCGCAGCGCGCCGCGGACGCGTTGTAGGCGTCGGGCGCGACGGTGTCGACGTGGACGCCGGGCGCCAGCGAGAGGGCCAGCTGCAGGAACCCGTTGCCCGGCGTCACCAGCAGCACGCGCCGCGGCCCCACCGTGGGCACGACCGCCCAGGCGTGGTCGTCCGCCGCGAGGTCGTCGATGGCGCCGCCATCGGCGGCTTGTAGGTGCGCGCGTACGGCCACCGTGCCGGTCGGCAGCCGTGCGCGCGTCAGCACCTGCGACGCGCCCGGCGCCAGGCCCAGCGGGCGCAGGTCGACCTGCGCCCGCCAGCTCAGGTTGGAGGGATCGCCCGTGGCCGCGTCGAGCACGAGATCGCCGGCGACGTAACGCCGACCCAGGTTAGCCACGCGCGTCAGCACCGTGACCGTCCCGTCGGGGTCGCGCGAGGCGGCAAAGGCCACGATGCCAAGGTCGCGCAGACCCGCGCCGAGCGTGATCTGATGGTCCTCGACTTGCACGCCCGGCAGGAGTGGCGGCGCCGCCGTGGGGTCGCCGGCGGCGGTATAGACGAACAGGCTGGCGTGCTTGCCGCCGCGCGCCAGCGCCATGGCCACATTGAGCGCGGCGGCGGGGTCGGGTGTCTCATAGGTCGTCGCAGCGCGGTCCAGGGCCGCGTGCAGGGCGCCATGGTCGCCGCTCTGGGCGATCAGCACGTGGGGCTGGCGCGCCATCAGCACGATGCTCATCACGTCGTCGGGGGGCAGGCCGTCGATCAGGGCGCCGATACGCGCCTTGGCCGCGGCGAAGCGGCTGGGGGCGACATCGGTCGCGCCCATCAGGGCCGACGCGTCGAGCACGGCCACCACGTCGCCCCGCGCGGCGGCCGCGCGCAGCACAAAGGGCCGCGCCAGGGCCAGCACCAGCGCCGCTACGGCCAGCACCTGCAGCAGCAAGAGCAGGTTGGGGCGCAGCCGCTGCCAGGGCGCGTTGGCCTGCACGTCGTGCAGCGCCTGCTCCCACAGGAAGGTGCTGGGCACCACGCGGGGCGGGCGGCGCATTTTGAGGATGTAGAGGGCCACGATGGGGATAGCCACAGCGGCAAGGGCCAGGGCGCCCGGCGCCAAAAGGTTCACGCCACCACCCCCTCGCGCCATGGCTGGCGAGGCCCATGTACGCTTATGTCATCACACGCAAGCCCTGCCCCAATGGCGGATGACATGAGAAGCAGCAGTTGCGGCGCGTGTACGCTCATGCGACCACCCCCTCGCGCCGCAGCAGGCGCAGTACCACGTCCTCCAGGCGCGTGTCGCTGGACACCTGCACGAAGAGGATGCCGCGCGAGGCGCAGAAGGCGGCCACCTCTTCTGTATAGGTGGCCAGGCGGGCGTGGTAGGCCTTGAGCGCCGCTGCGGTCACCGTGACCTCACGCCGCTCGCCCGTCTCCTCGTCGATCAGCGCCACGTCGCCGCGCACCCGCGGGTGTAGCTCCTCGGGGGCCAGCACCTGCACCAGGGTCACGTCCTGACGCAGCGCCCGCAGCGCGGTCAGCCCGGCGCGCCAGTCCGAGGTAGTCAGCAGGTCGGACAGCACGATGCTGACGCCGGGGCCGCGCGTGTGCGGCGCATAGCCTTGCAGGGCGCGCGCCAGGTCGGTCCCCCCTTGGAAGGGCTGCTCCTGCAAGAAGCGCCACACGCGCCCGGCGGCGACGCGCCCGGCCACGGGCGGCAGGTAGCGGTCGAAGCCCTCGCGGCAAACGCCCACGGCCACGCGGTCGTAGTTAGAGAGGCCGATGTAGGCCAGGGCGGTGGCCAGGCGGCGCGCGAAGTCGCCCTTGGCGGGCGTGCCGCCAGCCATGGAGCGCGAACAGTCCATGAACAGGCTGATGGTCGCGTTCTCCTCGGCCACGTAGACGCGCAGGAACAGCTTGCCCAGACGGGCGTAAGCGTTCCAATCGACGCGGCGGAAGTCGTCGCCGGGGGCATAGGTGCGGAAGTCGGCGAACTCGACCGACTCCCCCGTCGTCGGCGCGCGGCGCAGCCCCGCGCCGGTCCCCGGCAGGGCGTGCCTGCTGACCAGCGAGAGCAGCTCCAGGCGCTGCAGGAACGCCGAGTCGAACGGCAGCGTCGCGGATGCGGATACTGTCGCGGCCATAGCGTCAATTGCCCTCGCCTTCTAGCCTATCCTACGACGACCATCACCAACATGGAGCGTCCGGCGGCCGCGTTCCCATCGCGTGCCCCCTCTGCTCACAGGGTGACGCGTCGGCGGCATCCCGTCAACCGTGGTGAGAGTGCCCGTGCTCTCGCTCTCGATTTCGAGTACGGACCGATGTTGCCGTATGGCCGTGTACTGCGCAACGGAATTCTATCTCGATGCAATATATCGACAGGATCATGTCTGTTGTGCTAACGTGATCACAGATACGAGTATTTCTCGTCTGTAACGCTCTCTAGCGGAGGGCATGCTCGATGCACGCTACTCTCGGCTCACTGCTGCTCAGAGCTATCGCGCTGTTGATGCGCTCGACGGACATCAGCCTTCCAGACCCTCTTGTCGAGATAGCACAGGGACTGACGGGCGCCCGGAGCTACCGCATGGTGATGGTCAACATGCAGGCTATGGGCGCCAGCGTCAGCATGCATCGTGCGGAGACGGTCGTCGTGCGGCGCGGACAATCGCTTGATTCCTACACGATACTACGGATCAACGCGGCCGACCATGTGATGCACGCCGAGACAATCAATACCCCGACGGCAGCCTATCAACGCCGCGATCTCCAGGGGGCGTGGACCCAAAGCAAGCCTGATGATGAGCAGCCCAATGCTCTGCTCACACAGTCACTGGAGGCGCTTGGTACCACTGCCTGGTGGACGGTTTTGGGTGAGGAGCAGATCAGGGGCGAATTGTGCGCCGGCCACCAGGTGGCACGTGCAACTGACGGTGGAGGCGAGGAGCAGGCGACTCTCTGGATCGCGCGGGGTAGCCTGAGACCGGTCGAGATGCTCACCCTCACTGTGCATGGAGGCCAGCCGCTCAACGACTTGGGGATTGCGCGCGCTCCGATCAGCACGCCCCACATGGTCCTCAGTCAGGTTGTGACATGGGGCGAGTGGGACAGCACCGCCCTCGCCATCCCCGTCATCTAAGCACCTGACCATAAGTTCGGCACGGTTTCTCGGGCGAATCACGCTTAACAAAACTGCGCCAGATTTCTGCGCACATGCTTAGTACATACATGGGCATGGTCCAATCCTGTTGAGCAGTTTAGTAGAGTTTACGGAGGCGGTTGTCATGTACGGGGAACATCCACATTCGATTGACAGGCAGCGCCAAATGCTAGGCGCTGTGCTCTTCGAGGCCGCGCTCGTGAAGCACGGCTTCCGGGTCGCTCAGCCTCGGAGCGATATCAACATCGATCTGATCGTCTATGCGGCCGACCCCGGTCCCTTTTGGTACGCGCTCCCGATGCAGCTCAAGATCGCCGTGGGCGCTGCTTTCGACCCTGACGAGGGCTTTATGGGCCGCACCAGCTTGAGAGATGTCGTCGTGGCATATATTTGGGTCAGGGAGGACGAGTCTCGCTTCTTCCTGCTGAGCTACGATGAAGCAGCACGCGCGTGGGAACCGTGGTTCGACGCGGAAAAGCTGGCCGATTTCGAGGATCGCTGGGACTGGCTGAGAAGCCGACTTACCGGAGGCCCTACGTGATAGCGCATTCCAATGGGATACACTACTGATATAGACAAAAGCCGTGATTGCACGAGTGAAGGTCGAAACGATGGATTCTATCCCTGTCAGCGCTAACATGGAAGCTTACCAAACTGATCTTGATCCCGAACAGGACCGTCGTCTCGACGCGCTCCTTGATCGACATAATCAAGGGCTGCTTTCTAATGACGAGCAAGCTGAACTCAAGGGCCTTATCGCTATTCATGCTCAACTCCTTCATGAGCAAAGCATGCGTATCTACGCGGCGCAGCGCGGTATATCCGTCGAGCAGGCGCATCAGGAGGCTGCCGCTCAATTGAAGGAAGCGTTAGCATGGTGGGAAGCCTTCGAAGCCGATCCCGAGCAACAGCGATTGCTAGAGGAATATGCTCGGCGAAGAAAAGAAGCTGCCGTGGCGTCGGGCTAGAGAGATAGGTGAACCATACGCTAGATCCGCAGTTGCAGGCTTTGCTCGCCGAGTTGGAGCAACAGTGGCAGCATAACGTGCGCAACGATCTCGTCAGAGAAGCGGTCTGGCGACGGGCAGCGAACGCCTGTGAGTATTGCCTCCTTCCCATGAATGGCAGATTTCACGTCGAGCACATTATCCCTCCGAACCGCTGGTCAGACTATGTTCGAGGCCGTCTGCGGGATGTGCAGCCGATGCCTGGCCGGCGAGGGCCTCATCATCTCAACAACCTTGCGTGGTCGTGCGCCTTTTGTAATGGGGCTAAAGGCCCACGAATCACGTACCCGCTGGGGCATCAGCGAGTTCGCCTCTTCGACCCACGTTATGACTCCTGGCCAGATCACTTCGTCTTCATGCATCACTATCTTTTCATCGCCGGGACGACCGCGATTGGGCGCGCAACTGTTGCCGCACTGGGGCTCAATGCGGCACAACTCGATGGCCCGCTTGGTCCACGCCACGATGCTGTCGTGTTCGGCTCCTACCCTCCTCATTGGGCGCGCTCATGGATCATGTGACGCAAGGTAAGCTCTTCAATAAGTGGGACCGTCTGGGCGCCACACGTTGCGTCAGCCCTTTTGCTGATACGTCTCGGGTCCATCGAACTCGACTCGCCACTCTCTGGCGATGACTTCGATGAATGAGTCGTGACCGCCGATGATGAAATGGGTGAGGCCGTCTGCTACCTTGCCCAAGGCTTCGATCCAATGTGAGCCAACCACTTGGTACATACGCGGATCGGGGCATCGTCCCGGCTGACGCCATGCCGTCCATGCCGCCCTGACGCGTTCGTGTATCGGCCGCAGTGGGTCGTCATATGGCCTCAATGCCCGCACGTCATAGCGCGACCGATCAATCGGATCGGCGTGGGACAGACCGGGTGAGAAGTGCGCCCGTGCGCCCCGCTCGAAGACGACACGGAGATGGTAGGAGGCCGGCCCTGCTCCCTGTAGCGCCGGTTGCCCGGGCTCCCAATCGGGTAGCGCGACCGGGCCGTAGTACCCGACGAAGGATACCTCCGTCGGCCAATCATGGTCGGACTCGGACATGCGGAGACGCAGATAGGGCGTCGTGGGCGACACTTGCCACGGGACATCGACCGCTATCAACGCCGGCTTATGCTCATCCGTCGTCCGCATTGAGAACTCCACCGCCATGCCTGTTACGCGTTCGCCCATCATGTCCATATAGATAGTATCCGCCTCGCTCCAAGACAGCCTTGTCCGGCTCTTCGTGCAGTTACGGGCCAGGGATGTATGTGAGTACTGCCTTGAGGTCCCGTTATTGTGCGGCTTGCGTTCCTGCTACCTGGATGCTGCCTGGGGTGCGCGCCACATTTTCGCGCTGGTCAGCGCGGCGCGCGTCGTGTCTCCTGGGAGCGCCGTCTCGCGCTGCGCTGCCAGCCGGCAGACGGTCGCCGCCACGCTGTCTGCGCGTGGCGCAGCGCGCGCCCGCGCTGACCAGCCGGCTGGCAGCCGGCGCTCCCAGGAGGCGCGAAAAAGTGGTGCGCACCCTATATTTGCACTATCCTTGACCTATCAGAGCCGAAATGGCACAATGACGCCAATAATGGGCCTGGGGTAGAGATCGTATGGTAAAGCGGATCGTCGGCGGCTGTGGGTTTATCCTGGTTGCGGGCTTCCTCATCGCCATCTCGTATGGTGAGGGAGTATCGCTAGGGGTCTTTACACAGACGTATACAGTAAGGGATGTCCAGTTCGGCCTGCAACATCATCCAGAAGCATGGAGAGGGCGGACGGTCTTCGTTCGCGGGGCGATCGGGCAACAGCCGAGCTATCCAAGCTGCTCGTCGTTCAGCACATCAACCACTGGCTGTCCTTGGGTCACATATCTTCACTTTTTCGCACGGCTGGATCCATCAACTGTTTGGGTTACATATCCAGTTTGGGGTGGGGTAAGGCCACGGCAACCTTCCCTGATATCGAACTCTACGTGCGCCTTGCTCCTGGCATGCAAGCCTTGCCGAACAGGTCGACATCGCTCCCCGCCGTCCTCTATAGTCTCCCCCTCATAGGGCCGGCGCTCACCGCGCGCTTCCCACATGATGGCGAAACCGTTCTACGCGTACATCTGTTCACGACGCCTCATTGTGCCGCCGCACAACCCCAATCGAAAGGCGCGGTCACGCGATCCTGCCTTGACGGCATCGTCCAACAGTGAGCATTAATCGCCGTGACGCATGCGCATGAGCGCGCCCCCAGGCCCAGGCGGCGGCGCTCTTTGCTGCCCACTCTGGTGCTGCTGGCCAACCCTGTGCGTGCGGTCAACACGTGGTACCTGGTGGGCGCCGCCGACTGGCCATGATGGGCCTGGTCATCGTCATCGAGCAGACGGCGCGAGGGTACGATAGGTGTGACCCGCGCCGCAGTCACCACAAACGTGAAAGGGACGATCATGGCCATGGGTCGCGGCCACGTCGATGGGTTGAGCCGGAAGTGCTAGAGCGTGTCGCGTGCATCGACGATCGTGGTCCGGCGCGGCAGCACGTCCAGATTACCCTCGTCCGCGCTGTCGCGAGTAACTGAGGTTAGACGGCTACCGACTCCGGCGCCTGGCGCAGGTACGCGTCCATGAAGGCGTCAAGGTCGCCGTCGAGGACGGCGTTGGTGTTGCCGGTCTCGTAGCCGGTGCGCAGATCCTTGATCAGGGTGTAGGGGTGCAGCACGTAGTTGCGGATCTGGCTGCCCCAGCCCGCGCTGACGTGCTCGCCCTTGAGCGCGGCCTGCTCGCGCTCGCGCGCCTCCTCCTCGCGCTCGAGCAGGCGGCCCTGCAAGATGCGCATGGCCGTCTCGCGGTTCTGCAACTGCGAGCGCTCGTTCTGACATGTGACCACGATGCCCGTGGGGAGGTGCGTGATGCGCACCGCCGTGCTAACCTTGTTGACGTTCTGGCCGCCCGCGCCGCCCGAGCGGTACGTGTCGATCTCGATGTCCTTGGGGTCGATGGCGATCTCGGGCGCGCTGGCCTCGATGGCCGGCAGCGCCTCGACCAGCGTGAAGCTGGTCTGGCGCCGATGCGCGGCGTCGAACGGAGAGAGGCGTACCAGGCGGTGCTGGCCGCGCTCGCCGCGCAGGTAGCCGTAGGCGTTGCGCCCGCTGATCTCCACGGTGACGCTCTTGAGGCCGGCCTCTTCGCCGGGAGTGCTGTCGAGGACCTCCGTCTTGAAGCCGCGACGCTCGGCCCAGCGCAGGTACATGCGCAGCAGCATCTCCGTCCAGTCCTGCGCGTCCGTGCCGCCCTCGCGCGCGTGCAGGGACAGGATGGCCCCGTGGTCGTCGTAGGGACCGCTGAGCATGGCCTCGGTCTCCAGCGCCTCGACCTGTCGCGCCAGGGCGCCCACGTCGGCCGCGACCTCGGCCTGCACCTCCGCGTCCGCCTCGGCCGCGGCCAGCTCGTACAACTCTTCCTGATCGTGGATGCGCGTCCATAGCTCCCGCGGCACGGCGATAGCCTCGCGCAGGGCGGTCATGCGCTGCAGCAGGCCGGAGGCGCGCTGCGGGTCGTCCCACAGGTCGGGCACGACCGTTTGCTCTTCGAGGGCGGCTATCTCGCGTAGTTTCTCAGCGACGTCAAAGTCGCACCTGCAACTGTTCCACACGCGCCTTGAGGCGCGCCAACTCGCTCTGTGTCTCGTCCATGTTATCTCCGAAGTGACTAGTGACTAGTGGTTAGTGACTAGTTCTAGTCACTAACCACTAACCACTAGTCACTATTTCCCGTGGCACTTCTTATACTTCAGCCCGCTGCCACAGTAGCAGGGGTCGTTGCGGCCGGGCGTCTTGGCCGGGGGCGGCATCGTGGCAGCGCCCCGCGCCCCCCGCGATCCGAGCGGTCCCTGGTTCACGGTCTGGAGCGGTCCGGCTGCCTGCGTGGGGGTAGGGGCCGTCGACTGTTGAGCCGCGGGCACGGGGGACACGGGAGGCGCGGGAGGCGCGGGAGCGGCCGCCTCGCGGTTGCCCAGCGGATGGCTTTCCTCGAGTGGGTCCTGCGTCGGCGCCGGCAGAGGCGCGGGTCCGGACGCGACCATGGTGGCCGCACTCACTGCCGCCGCGCTGATCAGCGGCGCGGCGTCCGCTCCATTGATGGCGCCGGATGGTGTCGCAGGCCGTTGATTCGGTGAGCCGCCGACGGTCGGCGGGGCGGGCGACTGTTGCTCGGGCTGTTGCTCGACCTGCACGCCATAGATGAAGCGTACGATGTCGTGTTGGATCGTTGCCTGCAACTGCTGGAACATGTCGAAGGCGCGCTGCTTGAACTCGACCAGCGGGTCGCGCTGGGCCATGGCGGAGAGCCAGGCGCCCTCGCGCAACTCGTCGAGCGCGTCGATGTGGTGGATCCAGGAGTTGTCGATCACCATCAACATCACCTGGCGCTCGACCGCGCGCATGATCGGTTGCTCCGCCGGATCAAGGCCGAAGCCTTCTTCCTTGGCCGCGTAGGCGTTGTGGGCCTCGCCGCGCACCGCTTCGATCACCTCCTCGCGTCCCAGGCGGCCCAGGGCCTCGACGTCGACGTCGTCGGTGGGGAAGATGGCGCCCAGGGCGGCGACGAGGCCGTGTAGGTCCCAGCCGTCGGCATACTCGCCGCTGAGGAACTGCTCACAGAGCAGGTCCATCTCGCCGTCGATCATGTCGGCGATGATGTCGTGGACGTCTTCGCCCTCCAGCACCCGGCGGCGGTCGGCATAGATGACGGTGCGCTGCTGGTTGATCACATCGTCATACTCGACCACGTGCTTGCGCACGTCGAAGTTCCAGCCCTCGACTTTGCTCTGGGCGCCCTCGATCCGCTTGCTGACCATGCGGCTCTCGATGGCCTCGTCCTCGCCGACGCCCAGGCGATCGAGCATGCCCTTGGCGCGGTCGGAGCCCACGCGGCGCATCAGGTCGTCCTCGAACGAGACGTAGAAGCGCGACGAGCCGGGGTCGCCCTGGCGGCCGGAGCGCCCGCGCAACTGGTTGTCGATGCGCCGCGACTCGTGGCGCTCGGTGCCGATCACGCGCAGGCCGCCGCGGTCGACCACGCCTTCGCCCAGCTTGATGTCGGTGCCGCGGCCGGCCATGTTGGTGGAGATAGTGACGGCGCCTTGCTGGCCGGCCCGCTCGATGATCTGGGCCTCGCGCTCGTGATTCTTGGCGTTGAGCGTCTCGTGCGGCACCCCGGCGCGGGTCAGCATCTGCGAGAGCTGTTCGCTCTTCTCGATGCTGATGGTGCCCACCAGCACCGGCTGGCCGATCTCGTGCAACTCCTTGACCTCCTCGACCACGGCGCGGAACTTGGCGTCCTCGCTCATAAAGACCAGGTCGGGCTCGTCGTCGCGGATCATGTCCTGGTTGGTGGGGATGACCACCACGTCGAGGTTGTAGATCTTGTGCATTTCCTCCGCCTCGGTCTCGGCCGTACCGGTCATGCCGCACAGCTTCTTGTAGAGGCGGAAGTAGTTCTGGAAGGTGATGGTGGCCTGCGTCACGTTCTCGCGCTCGATCTTGACGTTCTCTTTAGCTTCCAGCGCCTGGTGCAGGCCCTCGCTATAGCGGCGGCCCACCATCTTGCGGCCGGTGAACTCGTCGATGATCATGACCTGACCGTCCTCGACGATATAGTCGCGGTCGCGCTTGAAGAGCACGTTGGCCTTGACGGCCTGCTCCAGGTGGTGAGCAAACATAAAGTTGCCCTCGGCATAGAGGTTCTCCACGCCGAACAGCCGCTCCATCTTGTGGATGCCGTCCTCCGTCAGGCTGACGGCGCGCATCTTCTCGTCGACGCTGTAGTCCTCTTCCTCCTTGAGCACGCGCACTGCCTTGGCGAAGCGAACGTACATCTCCGGCTGCTCCTCGGCGGGACCGGAGATGATCAGCGGGGTGCGCGCCTCGTCGATCAGGATGTTGTCGACCTCATCGACGATGGCGTAGTTGAGCGCGCGCTGCACGCACTGCGCCAGGTCGGCCGACAGGTTATCGCGCAGGTAGTCGAAGCCGTACTCATTGTTGGTGCCGTAGGTGATGTCCGAGGCGTAGGCCGTGTGGCGGTCGGTCGCGCGCAGGTGGAGCAGGCGCTCGTCCTTGGCCTTGTCGTCCGTGTAGCTGCCGTCGTAGAGGAAGGAGGCGCCGCCGACCACGTCGCCGCCGACGATGGCGGCGGTGGTCAGGCCCAGGGCAGCGAAGATACGCCCATTCCAGCCGGCGTCGCGCTTGGCCAGGTAGTCGTTGACGGTGACCAGGTGGACGCCGCGGCCGGGCAGCGCGTTGAGGTAAGCGGGCAAGGTGGCGACGAGGGTCTTGCCCTCTCCTGTCTTCATCTCGGCGATCTTGCCCTGGTGCAGCGCGATGCCGCCCATCAACTGCACGTCGAAGTGGCGCTGGCCGAGCGTGCGTCGGGATGCCTCGCGCACCGCGGCGAAGGCTTCGGGCAGCAACTCGTCCAATGTCTCGCCGGCCAGGTAGCGCCCGCGGAACTCCGTCGTCTTATCGCGCAACTCCTCGTCGCAGAGGGCCTCGTAGTCCGGCTCGAGCGCGTTGACGCGGTCGACGGTCGGTTGCAGCCGGCGCAGCTCCTTCTCGTTGGCGTCGCCGAACAATTTGCTTAACCAAGCCATAGCGTTTATATATCCTTAATTAGGGTGCGTCCGCAGCGCCATGATGGTGCGGATGTCATGTCATCGGTCGTAGTATCGTCGCGTGGACGATGTGTCCCCTCAATTCTACCACTCCACTGACAACGCCCATGCGCGGCAGGTATGCTGGGACCTGCGACTGCGGTCGCATGGCAAATCACGGACACTGCGGTGTTAGGACGACGGGACGAGGGTAGGGGCGTATGCAATACGCCCCCTGTTTGCGGTAGACGAGGGTGTATGCAGTACGCCCCTACGTTCCACATCCGACCGCAGTCAGCGTCTGTTTGCCATGCGACACATGCGGACTGGCCCCCGACCGGCCGCGGCCGGTCGGGGGCCAGCCGGGCAGTTGCAGGCTTGCGGCGCTCGCCATCACTCTTCTCCGGAAAGGTACGCGCGGGCGCCGCGCAGACGGGTCCTGAGCAGGCGGCGAGCCAGCGCGCTGTCGAGGCGGACATCGGCGGGGCGGTGCAGTCCGCTGGCCGCGACTGTACCGGTGGGGAGCGTGTGGGGTGAGAGGCCATGGGCCATGGCGACCAGCACACCCAACTCGTGACGGCTCACCGCATCGGGACCGGCCACGTTGATGACGCCGGCGTGTCCGTTCGCTAGCAACTCAAGGACCGCCGCGGCAAGGTCTTCGACCGCGACCGGGCAGCGGTATTCGTCGGTGAACAGGCGGTCCTGGCGCCGGCCCGCGGCGATGTCCAGGATCATGCGTGTGTGCTGGTCGGGCGGATCGTGGCTCAGGATGAGCGAGGTGCGCACGATGGCCGCCTCGGGCGCGATGGCCGCGACCGCGGTTTCGGCGGCGGCTTTGGCCGCGCCGTAGGACGTGATAGGGCTGGGCGGCGCCGTCTCATCGTACGGGCTGCCGTGGCCGTCGAAGAGCGCGTCGCTGGAGAGGTGGATCAGCCGTGCTCCTACCGCCGCGGCGGCGAGGGCGACGCGAGCCGCGCCGTGCGCGGTCACGGCCCACATTAGCGGGCCGCGCTGTTGGTAGGCGGTCTGCACGACGGCGTCCGGCCGTACGTTTCTTGCCAGGTCGGCGACCGCGCCGGGATCACAGATGTCGAGGCGCCGCCAATCGATCGGCGCATCGGGAACGATGTCCGCGTGTACCGTGGGGGCGCTGTGATGCGTGCCGATGACGTCCCAACCGGCGGCGTGGGCTTGCGCGGCTACGTGACGGCCCAGCAAGCCGCTCGCACCCACGATGAGCAAGCGTGCCATCTACAACTCCTCACGGCCCGCCACGCTCCTGTCCACCACGCCCGGCCGTTACTCCGACCCGGCGGCGGTCGGGATGGGTCCGAAGGTGGGGATGGCGACCGGGTTGAGCGTCGGCGTCGCGGTTGGTGGGACTGTCGCCGTTGGCGTGGCCGTGGGACGCGGCGTGGCGGTCGCGGTCGGTCGCGGGGTGGCCGTGGGACGCGGCGTGGCGGTCGCGGTACGTGTCGGGGTTGCAGTGGCCGTAGATGTCGGGGTCGGGGTGCGGGTGGGTGTCGCCGTAGGTGTCGGGGTCGCGGTTGCCGTTGGGATCGGGGTCGCCGTGCGCGTGGGCGTTGCCGCACGTGTCGGGGTCGCCGTGCGCGTGGGTGTCGTCGTGGGCAGGGGCGTCGGCGAGTGAGCACGCATGACCACGATGGCCTGATCGCCCAGGACATCCCAGCCGGCCTGGAACTGCTCCACCGTATAGTGCCACAGCCACTGGCCGCGTGAGTAGCGCTGGTAGTCGGGGTTATCGAGGTAGAAGCCGGTCGCGTCGTAGCCGACAAGCACCTGCGCGTGCTCCTCCTCGTTCCAGGGGACGACGCGGCCGGACCAGGTGGTCCAGGTGCGCCGGCGCAAGGCCGGGGTGACCGTATAGAGCGAGAGCTTGGGCGCCCACACGATGACCGGATGGCCCGCGCCAATGGCCTGGCGCAGCCCGGCCACGGTCATTTGCGAGCCGCCGTACGATCCGTTCATGCCATGGCGGCGCAGTAGGGCGAGGATAGGCGGCGCGTAGACCCCGTAGCCGTGCAACGGCCAGTCGTCGCCGCGCGTGATGTCGCCGACGAAGGCCTGGTACGGGTCGCCCCAACGCACCACCGTGCCATTGACGCCATACACGGCCGGCTTACGGTCCATAGGCAACTCGTCGACCAGGGTTTGTTCGGGGACCTCGGTCCCCAGCATCTCCAAGGCGATATGGGTCGACGCTGCTTCGCAACTGGCGACGTACATTTGCTGGTAGCGCACCACATTGTCCAGCATCACGCGAACCGGCAGTTGCGGGCGCGCGCCGTGGCCGGACGCGGGTACCGGAGCCGCGGCATAGGTCGCGGCCGGATTAGGCCACGCGGAGAGTGTGACGGCGAGGGTCAGGGCAACGGCGGCGAGGGTCAGGGGGCGTCGGGCGCGTGGGATATGCGTGTCCCGCGGAGCGTCGTCCATTCGTGGTCCCTTGCTGTGTACTATAGCGGTCGATACTGGTGGCGCGCGCCATGCGTGCTGCCTACGTTCGCGATGGGGTATCCGTGTTTGCGTTGTGATCGCCGTCGTCGCTATGGTCGAGCGCCTCGATCTCGCGGTCTATGCGGCCGAGCTCGAGGTATTCCTCGCGGTGCATGGCGTAGGCGCGCTCCAGCAGCAACTGGCAGAGGCGGCGGCCATGCTCGGCGGGCTCCTGGGCCGCGGTGAGCAGGCGGGCGCCGCGATACTTGGCCGGCAGCGTCTCGATCAACGCCCGCATCTCGCGCGAGGCCTCGGCCACGCCGCGCGTATCACCTCGCTCCGTCGAGTCGCGCAGCGTCCCGGTTAGCTTGGTCAGTTCGGCCAGGCGCTGACCCGCGCCCATCGCGCTGTACACGGCCACCGCCGCGTCCAGCTCCGGCGTCGCTCCGCTCGTCTCGCCGATCACGATCAAGAGGTCGGCGGTGTAGTTTTGGTAGGCTGTTGCATAGGTCTCGGCGGCGTAGCCGGTCTCCAGCAGCAGCCGTTGCGGCTCGTCGTCGAGCACGGTCCCGCCGTAGATGAGGTCGTCGCCGCGCACCTCGGCCAGGCGTTGCAGATAGGCGCGCCCCGGCGCTTCCTCGGGGACCGGCGGGAGCGGGACGGGCCGGTTGCCTTCGAGCCCGCCGACGGGCAGGTTCGCCGCGAACATGGGCGGCATGTACCTGGCCAGATTCATACTGATCGGCGGCACGATCAGATACGTGGCGAGGACACGTTCGGGAGAGCCGGTCGTGAAGTAGAGCAGGGCATGGCCGGTCGGCCGGGCGTCGTCGCCGCGCTCGTAGGTGAGGTTCATGGCGTAAGTATAGGGCGCCACGCGCCTGCTGAATAGCAGAGTTTGTGTTACATCCATATCGTCGATTGCTTTACTACTCGACATAAGTGATCGCGACGGCTAGTGGGTCACGCTGCATTTACAAAGAATGTGGTGCTGTCATGGGACCAGGCGTACGCTGCCTAGCCCGGGTGGCGCAGTCCTGAGATGAGGAGGTCGACCATGCGGCGGGCGTCGTAGCGGGGGTTGGTGTCGGCGCCCACGCACAGGTTGCCGATGCCGCGCATGAGGTCGTAGGCGTCGACATCGGAGCGGATCTCGCCGGCGCCGGCGGCGGCCTCGAGCAGGTGAGTACAGACAGGCGCCAGGCGGTCGAGAAAGTAGGTGTGTAGGGTGTCGAAGCCGGCGTTGTCCGACTGCAGCACCGCGGCGAGGCCGTGCTTGGTGGCCAGGAAATCAACGAAGAGGGTGATCCATCGCCGCAGTGCAGCGTGAGGAGTTACGCTGCTCGCCAGCAGGGCGGGACCAGCCTCGGCGCACGCCTCGACCTGATGGCGATAGACGGCAATGATGAGATCCGCGCGCGTCGGGAAGTGGCGGTAGATCGTGCCCATCCCGACGCCGGCCTTGGCCGCGATGTCGCGGACCGGCGCGTCCACGCCGGACGTGACGAAGAGGGCCGCTGCGGCGTCGAGCAGCGTCTGCTCGTTCCGCCGGGCGTCGGCCCGTTTACGCGGGGCTGCGTGCCCTGCTCGCCCGTCGCTGTCGGTCACCACGCCGTTCCCTCCGTCACTCCACTTGCCAAACGGAACAATGTTCCCTATACTATGTTCAGTGGAGCAATGCTCCACTTACTCATGATGCCATGAACGGACGCATGATGCCATGAGTAGACCACCGACAACCACGCCACGCAGTGCACGCACGCTTCACCCACAATGGAGGACGACGATCATGCAGTATCGCACCTTGGGCCGCACCGGTGTGCAGGTCAGCTCCCTCGTGCTCGGCGCGATGAACTTCAGCGCCATCGGACGTACGACTCAGGACGAGGCCACGGCCATGGTCGACGCCGCCCTGGAGGGGGGGATCAACCTCATTGACACCGCCGACATGTATAGCCAGGGCGAGTCAGAGGAGATGGTCGGCAAAGCCATCGCCGGCCGCCGCGACGACATCGTGCTCGCCACGAAGGCGAGCATGCCAATGGGCGACGAGCGCAACCACCAGGGCGGTTCGCGCCGCTGGTTGGTCACCGCGTTGGACAACAGCCTGCGCCGCCTCGGCGTCGACCACGTCGATCTCTACCAGATCCACCGGTGGGACCCCAGGACCAGCGACGAGGAGACGCTGTCGGCGTTGACCGACCTGCAGCGCGCCGGAAAGATTCGCTACTTCGGCTCCTCGACGTTCCCCGCGTACCGCATCGTGCAGGCCGAGTGGGCCGCCCGGGAGAACCGCCTGAGCCGGTACGTCACCGAACAACCCAGCTACTCGATCCTGCAGCGCGGGATCGAGACCCACGTCCTGCCCGTGACCGAGCAGTACGGGCTTGGTGTGCTGGTATGGAGCCCGCTGGCCTCGGGTTGGCTGTCGGGCGCGATCCGCGAGGGCCAGGACATTACCACCAACCGCTCGACGGTCATGCCGCAACGCTTCGACCTCACCATTCCGTCTAACCAGGCCAGGCTTGACGCGGTCGAGCAGCTGGCCAAGGTCGCCGACGAGGCCGGCCTGACGATGATCCAGCTTGCGCTCGGCTTCGTGACCGCGCACCCCGCCGTCACCAGCGCCATCATCGGCCCCCGCACACTGGACCACCTGCACTCGCAGCTCGCCGCCGCGGACACCGTGCTGTCCGCCGACGTGCTTGACGCGATCGACGCCATCGTCGCTCCCGGCGTCGACCTGGCCGCACACGAAAAGTTCGACACTCCGCCCGCCTTGCTCGACCCGGCGCAGCGGCGCCGCTGATCGCTCATAAACGCATCGGCCGCCAGCAGCGCCCACGGCTGCTGTCGCGGGCGGGACAACCGGAGAGAGAAAGAGAGGAGACGCGGACATGGAGATACGCGATGCGGTCGTCATCATCACGGGGGCGTCGGGCGGGATCGGGCTGGCCACGGCCCGCGCCTGCGCCGGCGCGGGCGCCAGGGTCGCGCTGGTGGCCCGCTCGGCCGATGCCCTCAACCAGCTGGCCGACGACTTGCGGGGGGAGGGCCACGACGCCCTGGCCCTCCCCGCCGACGTAACGGACCGCGCCGCGGTCGACCGCGTGGTCGACGAGGTCGACCGGCGCTACGGGCGCATCGACATCCTCGTGAACAACGCGGGCCAGACCGCCGTCGGGCCGGTGGCCGAGGTCGACCCCGACGACGTCCGCACGATCGTCGAGCTCAACATATTCGGCCCCCTCTACATGATCCAGGCCGTCGTCCCGCGGATGCGCGCGCGCGGGGGCGGCCTCATCGTCGACGTCAGTTCGATGGTCACGCGGATGACCATCCCCGGGATCGGGGCCTACACGGCGACGAAACAGGCCCTCAACGCCCTCTCGGACGCGGCGCGCGTCGAGTTGGCGCCGGACAACATCCGGGTCGTCAGCGTCTTCCCCGGCCGCACCGCCACGGCGTTCGGCCAGAACGCGCTCGGCGACCCTGCGGCGCGCCCGCAGGGCGGACCCGGCGCGCCGCCCGACAGCGCCGAGAAGGTGGCCGGCAAGACCCTCGAGGCGATCCGCGACGAGCCCCCCGAGAAATACATGGACGATGGGGCGACCGGCCGGTTGCGACCCGGGCGGGGACGGCGCGCAGCGCGGCGCACAAAGGCTCTCGCGATGGATGATCGTGATCGAGTACATGGAGCGTCTCCCCGCTTCTGAAGCGACGCGTATCCCACCCCGTGGTGAAAGGACGAACGGACCCATGCCGCACACCCCCCGGCCTCGTTTCGGGATCATGACCGCCCCCTCACAGGTCGACTACCACGACGTCCTGCGGGTCTGGCGCGAGGCGGACACCATCCCGGAGATCGAGCATGCGTGGCTGTTCGATCACCTCATGCCGATCGGCGGCGACCCGAGCGGACCGACCTACGAAGGCTGGACGCTGCTCTCGGCCCTCGCCGCACAGACCCAACGACTGCGCCTCGGCCTGCTCGTGACCAGCAACCGCTTCCGACCGCCCGCGCTGTTGGCCAAGATCGCCGCGACCGTCGACATCGTCTCCGGCGGACGGCTCGAGTTCGGTATCGGCGCAGGCTCACGACCCAGCCACCCTCTGGCCCGGCGCGAGTACGAGGCACACGGTCTGCCCTTCCACGACTCCGCCCACGCCGTGGGAAGCCTCGCCGAAGCGTGCACCGTTATCCGGCGGTTGTGGACCGAGGCCGAACCGTTCGACTTCCCTGGCGCCTACGTCCACCTCACTGGAGCGTTCTGCAACCCCAAGCCCATCCAGCGCCCCCACCCGCCGATCCTTATCGGCGGACGCTCGGCCCCCGTACTGCGCGTGGTCGCCGAGCACGCCGACCTGTGGAACATCCCTGGCGGCGACATCGACGACGCCGTCCGCCGCAGCGCCCTGCTGGACCGCTACTGCGCTGAGATCGGTCGCGACCCCGCCTCGGTCACCCGCTCGATCGTCCTGCCAATCTCCTACGACCAGCCCCGCATCACCCAGGACGCGATCGGCACAGCGATCGACGCCGGCTTCCCGCACATCGTCCTCGGACTGCCAGCGCCCTACCCCGCCAACGTCGCACAGTGGGTCACCAACGAGCTCATCACCACGTCGGCCTAGACTCCTTAAGGAGTCTAGCCTGGATTAGTCATGACGGACGCTCAGGATCATGTGAGGATCATGTGAAGGAATAGGATAGGACGGAATGTTACGCATCGGGATTGATGTCGGTGGGACGAACACCGACGCCGTGGTCCTGGACGGGGATGTGGTGCTCGAGTGGGTCAAGATGAACAACTCGGCCGACATCACCGGCGGGGTCACCGCGGCCCTGAACCAGTTGCTCGCCAAGGCCCATGCCGCGACCGACCGCATCGGCGCGGTCATGATCGGGACGACGCAGTTCACCAATGCCGTGGTGCAGCGCCGGGACCTCTCCCCGGTCGCGGCGATCCGGCTTGGCCTGCCGGCGACCCAATCGTTGCCGCCCATGGTCGACTGGCCGGACGATCTACGGGCGGCCATCGGCGATTATTGGTTCCTGGCCCACGGCGGCTACGAGTTCGACGGGCGAGTCATCTCGCCGTTCGACGCCGCCGAACTGCGCGCGATTGCCGCCGGGATCCGCCGGCGGGGCATCGACCACGTGGCGATCTCGGCCGTCTTTTCGCCCATCAACCAGGAGATGGAGCGCGAGGCCGCCGCCATCGTGGCGTCCGACGTTCCCGGCGCGCGGATCACCCTGTCCGAGGACATCGGGCGCATCGGCTTGCTCGAACGGGAAAACGCGGCCATCCTCAACGCCTGTCTCCAGCAACTGGGCGGCCGCACGATCGACGCCTTCACCGCCGCGCTGGCCGCGGCCGGGATCACGGCCCCGCTCTTCTCGACCCAGAACGATGGGACGCTGATGTCGGCCGACGACGCGAAGCGGTTCCCCGTGTTGACCTTCGCGTCCGGGCCAACCAACTCGATGCGCGGCGCGGCGTTCCTGTCCGGCTTGCAGGAAGCCCTGGTGGTCGACATCGGCGGGACGACGACGGACGTGGGCGCCCTGCGTCCGTCGACATGGGCGGCACGGCCGGCTATGCCCTGCCGCCGATGGACGCCGCCTTCGTCCGCTGCGCGGCCGTCCCGCACATGGTCTCGCGCGCCATCGCGTTGGGGGAGACGGTGCTGCGCGCCCGGCGCGACAAACAGAATCCGGTCGACGCGATCGTAGACAGCTGTGGCGGCCTGCGGGTGTTCGCGGGCAAGATCGTCGACGTGAACCGGCGCCTCGCGCGCGGCTTCGCCGTGGGGCAGGTCCTCCTCGATGGACTCGGCCCCGATAGCGGGGTCCGTCTCAGCATCGACCTAGCGCATCGCCCGCACCATGACCATCCCTGGAAGACCTGCATCGGCGCCCTCACCGTCCCGTGACGCGCGCGCCGACCTGATAGCGGGCAATGAAGTCCTGGTCCAGTTCGATGCCAAAGCCGGGATCACGAGGCACGGTGTACAGGCCGTCGCGGATCGCCGGCCGGTTGGCGAAGAGGCCCCAGAAGATGGGGTCGCGGTCCCCGTCGAAGCACTCCACGTACGTCCCGTGCGGGATGCTGGCTAACAGGTGCGCCGCCACTTGCGGCTCCTCGTGATGCGCCATCTCGACCCCAAACGCCGAGGCCAGACCGGCGACCCGCCGCCACACGGTCGGGCCGCCGCTCCAGGAGCTGTCGAAGTTGCAGACGTCGATGGCGCCGTCGCCAATCAGGTCGCGCACGCCGGGCATCGTATTCTCGCTCTGCCCGGCGGTCACGGGCAGGCCGGTCGCGGCACGGATGTCCCGCATCCAGCGGCGGTCGTTGTACCAGCGGCACGGCTCCTCGAACCAACGGACGTTGAGGTCGGCCGCGCGCCGTGCAAAGTCGAGCGCCTGTTCGCGCGTATAGCCCTGGTTGGCGTCGACCATCAGCATGAAGGCGTCTCCGACCGCCTCGCGGGCGATGCGCAGGCGGTCGGCGTCCTCGCTCGGGGCGCGGCCGCCGATCTTGAACTTGCACCCGGCCATGCCCATAGCGACGTACCCGCGCATCTGAGCGGCCAGCTCCGTTGGACCGAGCCCATAGTAGCCGCCGATGATGATGATGGGCAGGGTGTCGCGAAAGCCTCCCCACAGTTGGTACAGCGGCAGACCGACCGCTTTCCCGAACGCGTCCCAGGCCGCCGCGTCGACGCACGCGATGGCCTGCAGCGCCAGCCCACGGTCACGCAGGATGTTGTAGGTGACCGGCTGCATGGCCCGCGCGCACCGTTCGGGACTCAGCGCGCTCTGACCGAGCACCAGGGGAGCCAACTCCTCGTGGATGATGCGCAGGATGATGTCCTGCTCGTCGTCGGTATCACCGGTGTACACCTCGCCGACGATCCCGTCGCGCGTATACAGGCGCGTGATGATGGTGCAACGATTGACCATGGAGTAGTGGCTGCCGCTATAGCGCCGCGTCAGGGGCACGCGCAGCGCGGTCGTCTCGATGCGTTCGATGGTTAGTGCCGCGTCGTCCAGCCGCAGCGGCGCCCCACGCTGACGGTGGAGCGGCGGCGCATCAGCCGCGCTGATATCCATCTCTAGAGGTCCTGCACCAGGTCGCGCAGCGCCGTGGCGATGCGCTCGGCGTTCGGCACCGCGGCGTCTTCCAGCGGAGGGCTGAAGGCCAGCGGCATGTTCGGCAAGCTGACCGCGCGCGGCATCGTGTTTTCGGGCAGCCCTTCCTGGGCCAGGAGGCTGATGATCGTGGCGCCCCAGCCCCCCATGTGGACCTGTTCCTCGACCACGGCCAATCGATCGGTGCGATTGACGCTCTCCCGGATCGTGTCCAGGTCGAGCGGGGTGATCCAGCGCAGGTCGATGACCTCGACCTCGATGCCTTCGGCGGCCAGGAGGGCGGCCGCCTCGAGGGCGCGCGGGACCATCAACAGGGTGGCGACAACGGTCACGTCGCGCCCCGGCCGTACGATCTCCGCTTTACCCACCTCCGGCAGGCGCGCGCCGCGGTCGACCGGACCTTTGTGGCTATACATGCCCTTGTGCTCGAGGAAGAGCACCGGGTCGTCGAGACGGATCGCCGCTCGTAGCAAGCCGTAGGCGGAGCCGGGCGAACTGGCGGTGGCCACCAGCAGTCCGGGCATCTGCATGAACCAGGACTCGCTGGTGGCCGAGTGCTGCGTGCCGAAGTGTCCCGTCGCCCCGCCGATGGCGCGGATGGTCACCGGAACATCGGTCTGTCCGCCCGACATGAAGCGGAACTTGGGCAGTTCGTTGATCATGGCGTCCCCGGCGCTGGGCAGGAAATCGGCGAACATGATCTCGACGACCGGGCGCATCCCCGTGACGGCCATACCCAGGGCCGCGCCGACAAACCCGTTCTCGGAGATGGGCGTGTCGATGACGCGGGATGGTCCGAAGGCCGCGAGCAGGCCGTCGCTCGTCTTGAAGGAGCCGCCGGCCGCGCCGATATCCTCGCCCAGGAACACGACCTGGGGATCGGCGCTCAACTCGTCGGCCAGGGCCGCGCGAATGGCCTCGCGGTAGGTCATCTCTTCCACGGCCGGCCTCGTCGTGGTCCCGGCGGTCCCGACGGTCCCGGCGGCGGCCGCGTTCTCCCGGTTACTCTGCGTAGACATAACGCCCCATTTCCTCTAGCGCGGGCCACGGCGCCGCCGCGGCTCGCGCGGCGGCCGCGTCGACCGTGCGCTGTACCTCGTCGCGCGTCCGCGCCTGCTCGTCGACGTTCAACACGCCCTCGGCGGCCAGGGCCTCCCCCAGCCGCGCGATGGGGTCCTTCGCTTTCCAGTCCTCCATCTCTCCGGGCTTGCGGTAGGCGCCGGGATCGGTGCGCGAGTGCCCGCTGTAGCGGTAGGTCTTGCACTCGAGCAGGGTGGGTCCGTCGCCAGACCGCGCGCGGGCAATGGCGGCAGCCGTGCGGTCATAGACCGCGCTGATGTCGTTGCCGTCGACGATCTCGTTGGCCATCGCGTAGGCCGTGGCGCGCGTGGCCAGATCGTCGAGCGGGGTTGTCGAGCGCAGGGGACTGTACTCGCCGTAGAGGTTATTCTCGCAGATGAAGACGACGGGCGCCTTCCACACGCTGGCCATGTTCAGGGCTTCGTGAAAGCTGCCGATGTTGGTGGCGCCGTCGCCGAAGAACGTGAGGGCGACGCGTCCGTTGCCCTGCAGCTTGGAGGACATGGCGGCCCCGAGCGCCACGGGCAGGCCGGCGCCGACGATGGCGAAGGCGCCGATCAGCCCGCGGGAGAAGTCGGTGAAATGCATCGAGCCGCCGCGCCCCTTGCACAGTCCCGTCTCGCGGCCCATCAGTTCGGCGAAGGCCGCCTCGACGTCGACGCCCCGCGCCAGGGCGTGACCGTGCCCGCGATAGGTAATGGTCAGGTAGTCGTCCGGCTTCATGGCGCTGACGGCGCCAACCGCGACGCCTTCCTGGCCCTGGCTAAGGTGTGTCGTGCCCAGGACGAGTCCCTGCATGAACAACTGTTGCACCTTGTCCTCGAACGAGCGTATGAGGAGCATGGTGCGGAACCACTCCCGACGTTGGTCTCCTTCTCTCGGCTGCTCCATCGCGGTTGCCCCTATCTTTTCTTTGTTGCCTTGTCGGCGCCCTGTGCCCGGCCACGGCAGTGGTGTATGCTACGGGTGTCCAGGTAACGATTCCAGGTACGGTTGTATTTGTAACATTGCTCGCGGACCTCTGTCAAGCGCGATAGTGTTATCGGGCCGCGTCCCGAGATTGTGATAGCGCGTACCGCCGGCCTGACCTTAAAAGGTCATGGCAGGGGACGGACCCTAAAGGGTCAGCGCGGTGACGCTCTCCCGTGGACCTTTTAAGGTCTCGTCCCTGCCATGACCCTTCAGGGTCAGGCCGGCGGCTCACCATCACCATCATAGGGCGCACCTATCTCGTGCGTCTTGCATTGATCTGTCTATATGGAGGTGTGTCCTTGCGTTCGTATTCGATTGCCGTTATCCCCGGCGACGGCATTGGCAAAGAAGTCATGGCCGCGGCCATGCCGGTGCTGGAAGCCGCCGGCGCCGGCCACGGGTTTAGCCTCGAGGCCACGCACCTCCCCTGGAGCGGCGAGTATTACGCGCGGCATGGGGAGATGATGCCGGCGGACGGTCTACAGACGTTGACGCGGTTCCAGGCCATCTACCTGGGCGCCATCGGCGACCCGCGCGTGGTGCCCGACCACGTCGCGCTGCACACCATGCTGCTTGAGATTCGCCGGCGCTTCCAGCAATACGTCAACGTGCGCCCACACCGGGTGTTGGCCGGCGTGCGCAGTCCCCTGCGCGACGGGCAGTTCGATATCCTGTGTATCCGTGAGAACAGCGAGGGCGAGTACGTCGGCGCCGGGGGCAGGGCGCACGTCGGTACGGCCGATGAGGTCGTCGTGGAGACGTCGATCTTCACGCGCCGCGGCGTCGAGCGCGTGGTGCGCTACGCTTTCGAGCAGGCCCGCGCGCGCTCGCGCCGTCTGGCGGTCGCCACCAAGTCGAACGCGCAGAAACATAGCATGGTCTTCTGGGACGAGGTTGCCGCCGCCGTGGCGCGCGAGTATCCCGACGTCGAGACGACGATGTACCACGTCGACGCGCTGTGCGCGCGATTCATCACCCATCCCGCGAGCGTCGACGTGGTCGTGGCGTCTAACCTGTTCGGGGATATCCTGACCGACGTGGGGGCGGCCATCCAGGGGGGGCTCGGCTTTGCCGCCAGCGGCAACATCGATCCGACCCGGACGTACCCCTCCATGTTCGAGCCGGTCCATGGCTCGGCGCCGGACATCGCCGGCCGCGGAATCGCCAACCCCTGCGCCACCATCTGGGCCGGGGCCATGATGCTCGAGCACCTCGGTGAGCGCGAGGCCGCTGCGGCGGTAATGGACGCGCTGGAAACGGTCACCGACGCGGGCGAAGCGCGCACCCCCGATATGGGCGGCAGCGGCACGACCGAGGAGATGGGCGCAGCGGTGGTGGCGGCCCTGCGCCGCGCCTAACGCTTTTCGACGCTGTTCATAGCGCCCAAGGAGCAAGGCGCGTTCGATGGCCGCCGTGCGGCATGCATTGGAGGACCTAATGTGCAACTCCGGTCTTTGATCCACAGGAACATTGTTCGTAAATGAGCAATGTCTCACTATTTATGACCGCTATAATGCCCGTCTAGCCAAACGCTTTGCGCTTGGCGGTATCCGTATCCATGATCGGCGTCTTCCACGATCTGCAAAAGGGCGTGTCTCACTCGATTTGGATGGCTTACTGGCCGTTTGAGCCCTAAAAGAGTTGCACATTAGGTATTGGAGGATCTGCTGTGCTACCGTGTCCTCCCATTGGAGGCCGCGCTCCCGACACGCTACACGGACGCTGTCGGGCGCTCGCAGCGCGGTGGGGACTCCTCAAAGCACCCCTCAGAGGCCGCTGCATGACCACGGTTGAGTGGGGTGGTACCCGCACTGGGAGGAGCCCTCAGTTAGTTTTGTACGATACCGTCGGGGCATGAGGCTATATGTGACGCGGGCGCGGCACAGGTGTGCGCGGAGGCCAGGTGTATGCGCAGCACGGTCTCGCCGTTGTGCGGGAACCGCGCTGCGAGCATTGGGCCGATTAGGGGCAAGGCGTACAGGAAGGGCGGGAGCGGCGTCGGGGTCAGCGGCAGAGCTGCCCTGCCGAGCGCGAGTTGCACGTACAGGGCAGAGTAGGGATAGGTCAGTGTGGTGATCGTCTTGTTGTCCCGGACGACGGTCTCAAAGTGGAAGGTCGCCGGATCGGGCCGCGCCAAGAAGCTCAGGTAGGCGATCCGCAGGCAGGTGTCCAGCGGTGTGGTGGGCGACGCGCACTGGGGATAGCTCACCTGTCGCCCGATGCCTCCGCGCACCAGGACCGTCCGCCCCGCCCACAGCGCGGGATGGAGCTGCAGACCCGCGAGGACATCCCTAGCAGTATAAACCTGCTCGGACGCCACTAGTCGTCCGACACTGGCCGCAGCCAGGAGCATGATCGCGACGGTGACCACCGCGAGGCCCCCCATGATTCGTCCCACGCCCATCTCTCATTCGCCTTTCGCCCAGCCCGCCTCCCGACTCACGGGGGCATGCGGTGTGCCCTATGCCGGGCGAGGGAGGCATACCTCACCGCGTCTACCGCGACACACCCACCCATGGCCACTTCCCGCGGCCACACTTAATCGCGCGCGAGATGCCGCCGTCTCCCGAGACGACGACAGCTGCGGCAGTACATTCCCCATCATATAACGAGGCGTGCTATCACGGCAATCCCCCCGCGCGCAACGGCGCGACGGTAAAACGGCGGGGCCAAACGTTCCCGCCACCTCTCACATCGTGCCGAACAGGATTCACAGGAATACCCCCACAGGAATGCGCCATAACTCACAGGATGCACAGGAATACCCCACAGGATTGCATTCCTGTGAGCCCGGTAGGGTCCATTGCCCATCGACCCATCAGTCGTTGGGTGGAAAGATCGGCGCGCCTGTGCTACCATAGGGTGTCGCGACACGCGCCTCGTGCCACGCGCGACGGCTGAAAAAAGGTGCTTACCCCCATGGACCCGGCGCAACCCTCGGAGTTCGG
>JAABUQ010001698.1_pt1 | contig 46251 bp, 52 predicted proteins | sample 5560001 | NCBI WGS metagenome assembly JAABUQ01 (sample SAMN10711888, study PRJNA513371) | rock metagenome | isolation source: Antarctica rocks | place: Antarctica: Victoria Land, Finger Mt nord | collected 2015-12-18 | reverse complement strand
GCTTGGAAGGGGGGACGGTGGAGGGGGGGTCCGTTGGGGAATGGTGGGGGAGAGGGGGGGTGGGTTGGAAGGATTGGGATTTTTGCGGGCTGGGGCGGGTGTGCGTTTGTGGAGGCTGAGAGGGTGGGGCGTCGGTGTTGACGGCGAGGTCCAGCAGCTGAGAAGCGCGGGGCGTGGCGTCCCTTGAGGAATCCGGGATTTCTCGTTGCGGGTGGCGAGGTGTCAGGTTCCGTAACCGAGGCGGCGTATTGCCCATGTCCCAATCGCCTGGTTCTTTCTCTTCGGGATTTGCTGGAGTGCGAGGGCGAGTGGCGAGCTCTGGTGGTGGAGAGGACATGCTCCCCGTGCCTGTCCCTGCGCCGGAGCCGGAGTTGGTGGTGCTCTCGCCGCTGACGCTCTCGACATCGTCGCCCTCGGCATGCTTTTTGCGGAGGTTGATAACGCGGTGTTTCTTCTTGCGGCCGTGGGATTTGCTGTGCTTGGCGGAATTCAGGCCGAGGCCTGATGCTGCTGATGCGTTGCTTGCCAGTGTGGGTCTCGTGGAGTGCTGGCGGTCCATAGAGTCGGAGAAGAAGTACGTGGTGCTTGTGTTGCCGGTGTAGGAATGGGATCGTGTCAGTGCGGGAGTGATTGGTGTCGCTTTGCCACTGCTTCTGTGCAATTCCCCACGCTCGGTCGGACCAGCCCAGGCTCTAAACACAGCGTCTCGTATGCTTGGTGTGAAGAGTGATAGTGTTCGGTGCGAGTCCGTCAATGCCCCTAGGCGAAGCAAGTTCTTTTGGGAGAACAAGGCGTGCATTTCAGAGCCAGAATCTAGGGATAGAGACGCTATTTGTGATGCATCCAGTATGTTCCCAGATACATCTACCGGGTCTTGCGGTGGACTTGCGAACGGGTCCACCGGCTTTTCCACTGGGTCCGTTTCTTGCGAAGTCGTCTTGGCTGCTTCTTCTTCTTTTTCTCGGTATTCAGGAACAAAGAGTCGTTGTGACAGGCGGTGAATGATTACGGGGACCTCGTCCATCAACAGCCTTCTTAGCTGACCTTCGATTTCTTTTTGTAGATATTCCCTGACAAAAGGGATCGCATCAAAAGTCGATGAGACCTTGAGAGATTCGAGTGGATCGTTTCGAAAAACCAATGTGAGCCCCTTTTGTCTCGAAAAGACAAGGACGATGAATGCCGAGAGTTTAATTTCGGAGAGGGTGATTTGGATAGGTATCGTCAGTCCAGAGGATGCTGCGAGAGGCTGTGGGGAGGTGAAGGAGGGTTTGGTAGACAGGCATGTGTTCAGAGGGTTCGCCTTCCTGTTGTATCAGCTTGGGATCCGTAGAAGTGGGGCCTATGCTTTGGTACCTGGACTCGCGTCTTCAAGGTGAGAAAGGCGTCCCCGGAGTAACACATTTTGAATATACCCCGAAAATGATCTTCAGCCAAATCTCCTATCTCCAGTATCTCTAGATCTGGCGGTACGGAACCAAGATTGAGCTCATTGACCAGAATATCGTCGACGATAATGGGCGGTTTGGGGGATTTATTCAACGCAGTCGTCAGAAGCTCTTGAGCTCTTGTGTAAAAGGAAGCGTCCGCCGTCAAGGGAGACCAGTTGAAGTTGAAAGCCATGCTGGACAACCATCGAAGGTGTCAATACGTACAAGTCTTAAGGCGTTAGGGCCATGGAGAGTAGGAAAGCGTGTTGCTCCGAATTTGACTCGGAGTCTCGTGCTCCAGTGCAGCTTGTGATCAGAGCTTTCAGGCAAAATTAGCGAGAGTGTAACCCTCTGAAGTTGTGATGTAATATATTTCGAACCAGATATCATGAACCTCTGAGGAGACCTGTCAATAAGATACGAGGCGTGGTTGAGATAGATAGTGAAATGCTTGTTAGGCCATCGCCTTTTCAAAACATGAAGCTTCGAAGATGTTTTTTTTTTGTTTCCCGAGGTTCAGGGTTAGGGTTGAGAACATTGCTTGACCGAGGGAGAGACGCTTAAGCATATCATTTTAGATATCAGAATGACACCGATCAGAGCTGTCGCACGCAGCTTCAATGGCTGTGGTACAGCTAGGTAGAAACCTGGAATTGCTAACATTGTAAGCTATATGCTACAGGCGTTGTGCCTCTCCATGGTCCGGTAGAAAGAGCCAATATCAAGTGTATCCATTCGCTTTCTTCCTGGTGCCTGTCAGAGTCTCTACGTTGCGTATGACACCAGAAAGCCGGAATTAATGAACATAATTAACTGCTGCTTTGAGTGGACGTGTGGGCCTATGGCGTTCAAAGGCTGTCTATCGTGGTGCCCCATCTTAACCAGCGCTGACATCGGTGTGTACACATGCCGTTTAGATATTATACCTACTCAAAGCATGACCTCAGGCTGACCCCATCAGGCTGCTTATGCTGTTTTGCTATCTGTAGACAATGCCCCCCATAACTACCAATCCGGGGGTGAGAATTTTGTAACGAATATCCAGCCAGAATCGAAGAAATGACGGCCCGGTCAACGCGAGTCCGTGCTCTATGATTAGAAGTGTTGTTACAGTCGTCCGCCAGGGGCGAGTGAGAGAGGGGTGTCATCGCAGCGACCATCCAGGCTTTCCGATACTTTCCACTCTGAAACCTAAATTTTCCAGCTTTGCAGCATCGACAACATTGCGCCCATCGAAGACGAACATTGGTTTCCTCATGATCCGGGCGACCTGAGTCCAGTCCATATGGACCTTGTCTTTCGCAATTGGCTTGTGTTTTTGAAGAGGTGTAATGGGCTTGAGGTTTTCCTTCCAGCTAAGTTTGCCGTTACTGTTTAGGTGGCCGTTGGTATGGCCTGCATGTAGTCCGTCCGGTGAGCTTGCTAGCTCGTTCGGCGGCGTAGGAGCCGGAGTGGCTTCCAAAGTTCCATTGGAGAATTGCATACCGCCTCCAGTAGAATACGACGAGGGTAATCTGCCAACGACTGCAAGCCCATGAACGTCTCTGATGTGGACATCGGTATCTTTGTTGCTGAACTCATCCCACTCCGTTGCAATGATGGCAGCGTGAGCGTCTTCGCAGGCATCGTAGGAAGTCTTGCAGACAGTGACACGTTTTTGTACTTCTGCATAGTCGGGTGCTGTCCACTTGAGCTCTTGCCAGATTTGATCCTCTTCGACCTTGGGATCGTAGATGCGGACTTCGGCTTTCTCGGCCACCAGGCTGTTGACCAGGGCTATGGATGCACTCTCCCGGGTGTCTCCCGTGTCTTTCTTGTACGCAAAACCCAGGACCGCAACTCGTTTGTCCGTCAAAGTGTGATACAAACAAGTGACTATGCGTTTGCTGAATCGCTGCTTCTGGTATTCGTTCATATCGACAACGGACTCCCAATAGCTGGCGACTTCGGGTAGATGAAGTGATTGGGCGATGTAGACGAGGTTGAGAATGTCTTTCCGGAAACAGGAGCCCCCAAACCCAACAGATGATTTGAGCATTTTGGGCCCTATCCTCTTGTCGAGTCCGACTGCGTAAGCTACCTCGTCGATGTCGGCTCCAGTCGCTTCACAAATTGCACTCAGGGAGTTGATGCTGCTGATTCGCTGCGCGAGCAAAGCATTGGCAGCGAGCTTAGCCATCTCAGCGGACCATAAATGCATTGTGACGATCCTACTCCTTGGTACCCATTCGGCGTAGACATCCACCAAGGAGGCTGCCGCCCGGAGACCTCTATCCGTCGTCAACGAGCCGATCAGCAGTCTATCCGGGTCCACCAGGTTGGCTATTGCAGTGCCCTCGGCCAGGAACTCGGGGTTGGACAATATGTCGAAGTTGACGCCGGGCTTGCCAACAGCAGACAATATTTCGCGTATGCTTTCTGCTGTCCTGCATGGCACTGTACTTTTCTCGACCACAATCTTGTCATCCTCGGAAGCTTCTGCAATCATTCGTGTCGCCGATTCAACGCAGACCAGGTCTGCTGCCCGCCCTGCCCCGGAGCCTGTGTATTTAGTGGGCGTAGCGACGCAAAGGAAGATGAGGTCAGCTTTGGCGATTGAAGCTTTGACCTCGGTAGTGAAGAAGAGATTGGGTGAACGTCGACCAGGTATACCGTCTCGAGCGGGCTCCGTCATTGCTTGTAGTCCAGGTTCGTAGATTGGAAGATGACTCGAGTTCCATGCTTGTATTCGTTTGGCGTTCACGTCGACGACGTCGACGTGGATCTGGGACACCTTGTTTGCGATGACGGCGCAGGTTGGCCCACCCTGTGCTTTGTCAGAAGCATGTCAGGTATTGACCATGCATTGACAGATTCCTCACCACGTAGCCTGCGCCAATGCAACAGATTCGATTTATCTTTTTGTGTCTTTGCTCCATAGTGACCTTCAATTCATGAATCAACTAGGCAGTGCTGCAAGCAGCCACTAGCGCAGAAGGTGCGGCTCTCGAGATTATCACTAAAAGAGACAGTGGTCGTGTACGACGTCCTGTTGAGGTATCGTTGAACAGGGTTGGGAGAGTTCAGACCTTCCATGTGGTCCGGAGTCGAGGTACGTGAGGATGCGAGGCCTCATCAGAGGCACACATTCTAACTTTCCGCCCTGGGTCCGCCGAACGTAAGAAAGTTCGAGTAAGGGTACTCGCTTGAGGGTGGAAGACTTGGCAACGGCCTAGAAAAGGATGTTTCACAAGCCCCGTGAGGAACGACGAAGGGTACGCGTACATATGTGTTGCGTGGGGCCAGGAAACAGCGTGTATTACGCCTTGTGAACGCAAGGTTACCGTAATTTTACGAACGCTTAGTACAGGGCCATGATGAGACTCTTCGGACGATAAGGAAACTATTGTCACAGGTAGGTACGATATAATATTCATGAAAGGAGTGAAAGGTAACGACTGTGCTTCATCGCTTCGAGTAGCTCGTCGCCGCTACTCAATAGTGAAGCGAGCTGATAGCCCGAATGGGCCAAATGAGATTTACAATATGTGAGTGGTGAAATTTTCAATTCATTTAGCACAGTCCGTAAGGTACCTACCTCTACAATACGGAGTACTTCGTACCTTAAGACTATCTAATTTCAGAGACCCATTAGAATCTCTACATGTACGGATAGCCTGGCATACAAGAGATTCCAATTTACCAATTCATCTTGCGGGGCCAAGAGTGCGAGAATTTCCAAAGTCCGGGCAGGCAGAAAGAAGATGTTTGCAACACTTATGCCGGTGAGGCAATTTCCACGATGCCATCATCAATCGGTGCTCTTCACCTGAAGCGAATGGAATCTCACATATAAACCAACCGAGCGGGACATTTCTCCAACACCGATGAGCCTCGGGTGGTACGAATCAGAATTCGAGACATACTGCAGCGCCCCAGATGTTGGCACTTGGACGAGGCAAAAGAGCACACGACACTTTTGGGCTTGGCTGGCCGCTTGGCAATGCGTGGATCTCCAGATTACTCCAGGTTTGGGCATGTTGGAAGCTCGTTAGTATTCCGGATACAATACTAGGAGTATTACCGAAAGTATTAATGACTGTTATTTACCTACCTTAGTCTAGTAACCCTCCAGGGGAACAACGTGGAATTGGTGGGCCCTTGGCGCGACTGCAATATGCTAGTCGTCGTTGCCCGACTCGCCTAACCATAATTGAGCCCCCCGAAACTTGGCGCCCATTGACAGTTCCTGCCTTTGCGCATCCCCAACCAATCCAACAACCATAATAATAACAATAATTACAAGACTGCTAGACTGGTTGTGCTTCCTTGAAATAAGAAGTAAGTAGTCCATCGGATGGTGGTTGGTCATTGGTTATGATTAGGATGCATCACGCGACCAATTTATCCCGGAAGCGAAAGATCGTCCCCCGCTCACCCACTTATCGGACTTGCACGGCCAGATCTTCCTTGATCTCTATCTCGAAGGAGCAGGCGTGCAGTCACTCCCAGGACATGCCATTGCCGGCACACATCTATCATTCATGCATTCTCCGACGGCTTATCGTGGTCATATTCATCTACGCAGTGGTCAATGCCCAATGCTGCATTGTGCCGTCATGATAAGGCAGCACGCGTGGGGAGAAGAAGTCATGCAATAGGGTCCTGCAACAATGCAAGTGGGCGGGGAGGAAATCATGTATTGCTTATGCCAGGTTTAATGTAATAGCGGAATGTAAGAGCATTGATGGCCGGCGTGCAAAGCCCACGAGACGGATATGCTCGAGTAATCTTGATTGTGGAAGTTGCCTTCGTGCCGCTATGTTATGGTATCTATGTGTATCTATGGGGCCCTCGGCTCCGGTATCAGTATGCAGTTGACCTCCCGTAAATGCAGCTCAGCCGAAAATGCATCACGCCATGACTATGTACAGTCGAAGTGAATGGTGAGCGGCCATGCAAACATGCACTCAATAATGCCGCAGCGTGCACAATTAGTAGTATTAAATTCGAATCTCTAGGTGTTGTCGTTGCTGGGCCGTGTGTGCTGGCGCAGTCCCGGCCTCGAGCTCCAAGGGCTTCAAGGGTTGGGCGACGCTGTTGCTCGCCTTGTTCCTGATCTCGAGCTCCACCTTGCTGTAGACCGCTGCGCCCACCAAAGTGATGATCATCCCGTATCCGCTCACCACCCCGACCCTTGTATCAAATAATAGTATGCCAAGTAAGACAGTAAGACACTGTTTTAGGTTCGCACATATCGACATGGTGAGAGCGCCGGCCAGTTTGTTGGTATGTAGCGAGGCGACATTCAGGAGGAAGGCCAGCAGGCCATTTCCTGCCAGGGCGATGCTGTATCCGCGATCAAGATTTCCCTGCGTCACCCAGCCATAGAACCCGTGCATCTCTCCCACGAGGCAAGCGTAAGTGAGCGATTGGATCGCGGCGAGCGGCGACATTCGGAACAGGAGTTCCAGAGCGTGCAGCTTCAGATTACCAGTCATTAGACGATTTGTGGCCACCGTTTTGAGAGCTGCGAGGATGACTCCCAATAGAGTAAGGAAAAACCCCAGTAGGGTAAAGTAGTAATCGCCGTATGTTGTGAATGCAGCACCGGTAATGATTGGGATGAGTGAGAGGTAAGTGGCCAGGGCGTAGGAGCGGTTGTACCAAAGCTTGTAGATAAGGATGGTGAAGAGAGGGGAGGTAGAGCGTAGTATCTGGTGAAAGGATACGGAGACCATCTCCCTGGTCCAAAGTCAGCTTCTTTCGATATGGGTTAACGTGAGGTGACTACCCACAGTGATACATTGGAGATGGCGATATTGACGGTATAGAGGACAGAGAATGCGAGGAGGGTGAGGTTTTCCTGAGTGTTCAGCTTGGTTAACACGAATTGGCCTCGCCATAACAAAAAAGCACAACCCAGGCCGGCGGTACTGGTGTGTATCGTGGTGAGCAGCCAGGGGAAAGCAAACTGGATTGGGCGGCCTTGTCAGCAATCAAGACAAGGAAAGACAGTCGATCGAAAAGGACATACCTTTCCAAGGACAGCTTTATTGAAGAGGGTGAGTGTGAGATTCAAGCCAAAGTAGAGTGCCAGGTAGAGGTATTTTGTTCTTGCTGGGACCCGGTACTCTGCGGGGGCCGTTGGCGACGGGGGAGCATCCTGAGACAACAGTATTGGCTGGGCTTCGATATCCTTCCATTTTTGTGGAAGAAGTTCCTCCTTCTCTGTGTACTCTTCTGTCATATCGATTTGACTATCATCCTCTTCGCTATCCACCCCGAACTCGCCGTGCTTTATGGGTGGTGAGGCCAACATCACGCGAGCGCTATCTGCCCATGATAAAGAGGAAGAACATCGACCAGAAGGATAATGAGGGTACTGGAGATAAGGGGGTGTAGATAGAAGAAGGAATTTGGCGAAAGAATTGATTGAAGAGGTTGATGAGGAAGAGACAATGGAATGGAATAAACAGCTGGACCGGCAGGAGAGTTTGAAGGGAGACTTGACGTATCTGAGTTAATGGGCGTGATGGGGAGGCTCTCTCAGGTTTCAAGGCACACAGGTTTGCGGATTTGCGGATTTGCGGGTAACCATGTTACAAAAAACCAACCTAACATAAAATGAGAGAACAACGGGTTTGCAATACCGTCAAAATTACAATACGTGCGTGACTAAATTACTGGCTCCCCCACCCATGCCTGCTCCTGAGGCTTTTCCCCTTCGGTTGGGTCGAAACCCGCACCTTCAAAAGTCTGTCCACGTATATCGCAACCACTGGCTGCCACGTAGAGGCGATAGAAGACAGCACAGGAGACCTGTCAACGCAGGTAGGACGACAACCCTAATATCTTTCGGGTGGGGTCTCGCAGCTGTGAGCTGAGCGGACGCTCTCATTTCGTCACCATTGTACGAACATCTCCCAGTGCGCAGAAGGTTGGATGACAGCATCTCTGCGGCGTTGGAGTACGAATAGATGGTGCGATTGCGACGAAATACCCTATCCACCGATCCAACCCTCGCGACTCTTACAACCTTCACCAGCAATAATGCCCCTAAGCCTCGTGCGTGGTCAAGTTATCGTTGGAGGATGCTCGGCCCTTCCCGATGGAAGACGACAATTTCCACGGTAACGTTTCTGGCCATCCTAGGCCTGGTCAATTGGATCCTGCTCACTGCGCGGGGCCAGGTAAGACGGATTTCCCAGGTCTTTCTCTTGTACATTACTGACGCTATTCTAAAAGAGCTCCCTCCAAAGGATTAAGAGCCGTCCACGAACATCTCACCTCCACTTCCTAGTCCCGGCCACAAGTAGCAATGAAAACCTCTGTCAACTAATGCTTTCGTCCATGATCCTTAACTACCCGATCCCCATACTCATGAATTGGAATGCGCTGGAATCGGACGACCCCTTCAGATTGCATCTCGGCAAAATCGACTCGGTATTGAACTACCTAAAGACTTTCCCACCGGAAAAAGATGATGATTTGGTACTGTTGGTTGATGGGTACGATGTCTGGATGCAGCTTCCGCCGGAAATTATCGTTCGAAGATATTACGATGTTATAGAAAAGCAGCAGGAATGGTTAACCTCACATTACGGAGCAGAGGCGGTACGAAAATACGGGCTGCGGTCGTCGGTGCTGTTTGGACCGGACAAAGCTTGCTGGCCAGATGAGGAGGACGGTCTCTCCCGTGCAGCTTGCTGGGCGGTACCCCAGTCCCTCCTGCCAAAATACTCTTTTGGACCATTCGACGACACAGACTTTAAGGTCGCCGCACTGGATCAGTACCATGCACGACCACGATGGCTGAACTCTGGAACAGTCATCGGTCCTGTGAGCGAGATTCGGAACGTTTACGAGGCAAGCTCGCGGTTGGTGCGAGATCACCATGTGACCGACTCGGATCAGTTCTATTTCGCGGATGTATGGGGCATTCAAGAATTCGCTCGTCTGGGTTTGGAGTCTAATGTGATCTATCCCGTCAATGTGTCGATTCCGTCAATCGAAGAAGGACACAGAACAGAATATCACATCTCACTCGACTACGACGCCTCCCTATTCCAGACCGTTGGCTACTACGATCCATTCATTATATGGCTCCGCTACGATGGCACGCTACAGGCTGGAAAACCTGAAGGTAGCCCCATCCCCAAGCTGGATCACTTTGAACTCGAGAAGGACATCCTTTCGTTGCGACCTCCTTTAGCAGCGATCAGTTCGCCATCCCCGCAGGCTGGCAAGGCTATCAACATGCAGCTTCCTCATCATGCGACCAACGTTAGTCCGAAGGGATGGAAGGAGATGTTACTGGCTACGAACCTTATCACCAAGCATGTTCCTGCCCTGATTCACATGATGATGGAGAAAGAATATCGAGTGAAGTGGTGGAAGAACATGTGGTTTACTCCCTACGCGAGAGAATTGAAGCGTGCGTCGTCAGTAGAAGACGACTCCCCAATTTCGGAGAAGCCAATCAATGGACGCATGTGGTACAGAGCTGAAGGCCCAGTGATCAAATTCCCTCAAGAATCGTCTCATGGCAGACGAGACGGTGCGTGGAGTGATAGGGGCGCTTGGATTCCATGGAGCGATCTATGTGGAGCTCACGAAGAATTTTTATTTGGCCCGGCTGGATGAAAAAGGCAGGGACGGGTTTCCGATGCTATTCATGACGGTAACTTGTACCATTATTGAGTACCACCCAGGCACACACATGGCGCTCTTGGTCCTAGTTTCCAGCACTCGGAGGCCGAATGTGTTGGTAAAGTACCGAATACACTGCCTCATCGAAACACAGTACCCTTCCACTCACGTCTTCAGATGTTCGAGGTGGGACCGACAAAGAGGGAAGAGGGAGTGAGTGCAGCTCCGAGTCCTATGTTACAAGAGAGAAATTCTTGTTTCAGCGGCGTTGTTGATCGGTACACGCCTCATGTAGATATCGCTGTTCCTCGATTATAGAATATGCTTAGATCTAAGATATGATGGACATTGCCGTTGGACGGTGCCATGCAAGCGACATGAATATCGTTCCGATACAATCCATTCATCAAGACAGAATACCAACGTCACAATGGAACGTCACTGGGCATTTCATGTATTACCGAGAACAGTAATATGATTACACGGGCATTACGACGCAAACCCATTCGGCTAGAGATCAAGGCCGATCGATGTAAACGCTCAGACAAAGGTGACGCGTCCATTCCAAGCGTGCTGAAACGTTGTCAGGGGTTCGGGCGCAACAAAGCAAGTCCAGCATTCATCAAGAAAGTCAGGAGACAATAAAGTCCACGGACCAGGATTTCTTCTCTCTTGATATCTTGATTGATGCCAAGTCTCGATGCCGAATTTAGTCTTGATGCCAAGATGTAGAGGGGTTGATCATCTTGCTATCTGATGATCTGATCAATCCTTGGAGCGGGATAGGCAGCGCGATAAGGGGGCGGGATGGAGGTGGCGCACGCCGTTCATGGATAGTGTGGGGAGCAAGGTACTTGTCTCTCGTCATCAACTCAAGGCTGATACTCCATATATCTGGATTCACTCTTCATTCGGCGTTCGTTTCGTTGTCATTGTCGTATGAAGTGCGTCTATTTTCGGCTCAGGTTGCCTAGAGTTGGCTTTATGAGGCACTTATGAGAACCGGTGAATGATCTTGTAATAGGCATTAGGGAGTTTTAGTATCACCATTACCGTACTGTATCGTACCGTACCGTACTCGTTCACCATAACCCGGATTCTCATTATGCAAACGCCCACATCTTCGAAATATTAATATCCAAAATTTAGAATACCTTACCTTAGCCCATTCAGAAGTCCGCGTCAGCGTATCACAGGCTTGTTCGCTCAAGGAACCTGCTAAATAACTTACAATGCTTACCTACTAGTTAATCTAATACACATCCTTATCAGATCTTTCTCTCCTTTCCCCTGACCCACAGACTTCTATGCTTAAGGAACATTCTCGCCTATCGCTTCTATTGTTTCAGTCGATTCGTCATCCTTGATCGGAACATTTTCACGGACAACGGCCTTGTTAGCTTTAATACAGCGTCCCTCCACACTCCTTTTCCACGAGACCACCTACGTGCACTGTGCGATGTTCCACAACCAGCAACGATAGGCTTGTCGAGCCATTTCCTTGTGTCTGCTAGCGGGCAAGGAGTTCAGAGATATGCAACCGTTTCGGTGACCATGCGGACCATCAAACCTTTGACCATATATCCGCTCCTCAGCTTCCTCTCTTTCGGCGCTTTCATCTTTCACCTGTGGTTCAACCGTGATGGCCGAAGTCATGAGAGCATACATAACAGCACTCCATCGCAGCCCCAGTTCACACCCGACGAGGCCAGCGCGTCGCGCAAACCTTTGCAACCCGCAGACTACGACAGTGCGGTCAGGAACTCCACCTTAGGGGTGACTACCACTGTCCGCACAAACAGCAGAGGGATACAAAAGCTGATGTGCTCTTCGTCCAGTTTGAGAAAGTCTTCGTGCTCAATCTACCATCGAGAGGGGATAGACTCGATGCCTTCGTCCTGTCCTCGTCTCTCACTGGGTTCGATGTGGAAGTAGCGCCGGGCATAGATGGCTCTACTGTTCCAGACTCCTCCCTTCCCTCTCTCGATGAGCTTCCAAAGGTACCCCCATCATCCCCGTGTTGAAAGAACATCGTACGCCATCCCACAGCAAAGGCTGACATCTCCAATAGGACAAACATCAACGAGACGGCGTAGTGGGAACTTGGCGGGCACATCTGAACATCGCTCGAACGTACGGCTACGTTTCCAATCATTATCGCAGTCCATGGCCTCGCTAACACCATGTGCTCTCCGCAGAATTGTCCATCGCCGCCTCTCCTCCGCCCTTATCATGGAAGACGACGCTGACTGGGACGTGACCTTCAAAGATCGCCTTTCTGATTTTGCTGCCGGTAGTAGGTACTTTCACTCTAAAGCCTCCGATCAACCACCTCGTTCTCCCTACGGCGACACCTGGGACATGCTCTGGCTGGGGCATTGCTCCTTAGAAGAACATACCAAACTTCCACGACCCCACGAACGTTTTCTCATTGAAAATGATCCATCGGTTCCGAGGCCGAATCGGCGGATGAACTTTGCCAGAGTACCAGATATGTCGGAATATAGCAACACCACCCGCGTCGTTTTCCCGACCAATTTCGGTATCTGCCTCTACTCCTACGCTCTCTCCTACAGTGGAGCACAGAAAGTGCTTCGTGCTCAGGCTGTACGGAAGAAATGGGCGCACATTGATCTTGCGATGGGGCATATGTGCAACAGTACTTCCAACGACTTCAAGTGTATTGGAGTGTTTCCACAAATCGTGGACACCCATAAGGCAGCAGGATCCTGGGATCGGGACAGCAATATCGGTGTATTCAGCCACGATACCGTACGGGAGCATGCGTACACGGCGAACATCATCCAAAGCACACGCGTGAATATCGATCACTTGCTTGCCGGGAAAGAGACCGTGCGCCAGTGGACTGAGGATGGTCCGCCGCAAACCTGGGAGGGAGGGGTCAGAACGAGAGTTGTCGAAGCACCTCCGCCAAAAAAGGGTGCGAACAAGGCCGAGTTCGTTACTCCGACCGATGATGCCCGGGCCGAAGCACCTCCGCCCTTTGAGGATGCGAACACAGCCAAAGTATCTCCTCCAACCGATGATTCCCGAGCCGGAGCACCTCGCCCAAATGAGGATGCGGACAAGGCCGATTTAATTACTCCAACAGATGAATCCGGGGCCGGAGCTGCTAATGGCAACTCGCACGCCGAAACTTGAGACGAAAGTTCCTTCGTCCGCGCTCATGAGAATCTTCTCGGACATTTCCCTTGTTTCAGCAAAAGCAATCGCATTCGGAGGCGTTTTCGGGCGGAGCAGCGCTATGTATCTGGCATGATATAAGATGGCATAGCAACTAGTGCATGGGAAATGTATCAATCAATCGGCCACAGGCCGGTGGGACGAGGTCTAGCCGTATGGCCCAGTCATCTACTTCCAACTCGAAGCGATACGAGCTTCCAGTCATTGTTTCAATGTTGTAATATATGTTCGTGCATTGATGAAGGACAACTACTGTACATACCCTCTGCCATGTAAATACGTCTTGGCAAGATGGAATTAGACCGCTGGCGACATGCTTATGTTAATATGTACAGTATGACTTCAAGGTCAGCTGACTGTTTGTTGTCTTGTGTTCTCACCTGATGCGTCCTGTTGGATTCCATACTGCGATTCGATTACAATTCAAGATACCTCGATTTCTGTACTACCAGCCGGACCCCTCAGACCGCCCCTATCTAGAGTATAAAGGCAAGCTTTCCAGGAGTCCCCCTTTCTGAAGATCTTCTCCATAACGAAAATAAATCAAATAAGTGCAAGAAACAGCAACAAGCTATAGCATCATTTGCTGTTTCCACTCTGCCGAAAAGCACCCATCTCCTCAACGGCACCAGGCACAGTCACGTACACGTTAAACCACCTCGGAGTGGAAGGCCGTATCTTCTTTTCTGCCACGGCTTCCCCAGCTCAAGTTACGCCAATCGTCACCAGATTACATATTTCGAAGAGAAAGGTTTCGGACTAATCGTGCCTGATCTGCTTGGATATGGCGGGACCTATAAGCCGATAGAAAAGGAGCAGTATCGATTGAAGAAGATGAGCGAGGAGGCGGTTGGGATATTGGATTAGGAAGGGACTAATAAGGAGGTAATCGGAATAGGGCATGATTGCAATATATCTCCTTTTCTTGGATACGTTTTCTGATTTTCTGTCTTCCCTTCCTCTAAAACCAGCTTTCCATCGTTTCAATAGCAACCTCCCCAGTCCCCGTGTGTTTACTTCCGAAAAAGGGTTCCTTCCTCCCGGCCCGCTTGGCCAACTACTTCCCCAGCCGCTTCAGCAAATTCGCCGTCCTCGACGCCATCAACGAAATGACGACGCAGCAACTCGGCTACCCCATCTTCGCATACTAGTACTGCTTCAACGACGCGGATGCCGCCAAGCTCATGGACAAACAACCCAAGTCCATAGACTACCTCGGCTATGCTGCCAGTTCTGGGTAGATGAGAGAGCATATGTGCATACCCGGCGCCACACGCACTTACTTTGAAGAAGGCAAGACCGGACCAATCGCCTCGTGGGTCAGTGCCCAGGAAAAGGGGGTGCATGATAGGATGTTCGCTCCTGAGAATGGGGCTATCAGGGCGGGTTGAATTTGTCTAAATGCTAGATCGCGAATGGCGACACTGCGGACGAAAAGGGGATTTCCATTGAGAGGTATGAGATCAAGCAGCCTGCGTTGCTGGTGACATGTAAGCATCCTAAATTGACGCCTTTGACCGATTATGTCTTTGTCACGAATGAAAGACATTGCCAAATACTACCCCGACTCATCCACAAACTTGCACCGAAACTCCATGAGTTTCGAAACGCATTCAGGCTCTATGGATACGGAGGAGTGAAAATATAGAAGGATTTGAAGTACGACTTTTGTAAGACGCTACCTAGTAGAGAACATTGAACATAATGTGCAATGCGAAGAGGACAAGGCTTGTTTGTGCACGATTGCAATCATCGATTCGAATTACAATAGCGATGTCGATAACATAAGGGAGTTGAGGCAACAAATAGGATTATTGTTCATTGCTCATAGGCAGGTAAAATAAGTAAAATATTTTAAAATAAATATCTTCAGCTTGATTGCAGGTGGTGTGGTGTAATGGCAGCACGTATCGTTGTGGTCGCCAACCTCAATGCCCCGATTCAATCTGGGTTCGATGTCCGTACACACAGTTCCAGTGTCGTGCTGTCTTGTTCTAACAAGATTCTAGTCCCAGCACCGCCAAACGATTTTTTTGTTTTCTCCACATTCTGGCTCTCCATCAAATACCGTCTTCTTACGTCGAGAGCTCTGAGGCAAACCCGGTTATAAGAGTCCCTTGTCCACTGATTGGAGTTGGGATATAGTTTTTGCGGCCCATTGCTACCAACAGCTTGCTCGCTCGCTTTCAAGACAACACGCCTCGAACAAATCAATCCACAGACTACGAGCCAGGCACACTGTATAGACTGGCGTGATTCTGATCTGGTTACGTTCTAGTATGGCAGACTACCTGAAGAGCTTCTTCGGGGGGCAAAAGCCTGCCACCCCTACAAACGAGGATGGTATGTCTATTCACTTCAACTACCATTACCCATCGAGAGATTGTTGACCTCTAGCAGACTTCGCCGACTTCGCAGGAGCTCCAGAACCATCGCCAGCGTCGATATCACCAGTGACACCACTCCCCGCCACAGCACAAGGTGCAGCACCAACCTCCGGGCCTCAAGTCCCTTTCACCAAATGGTACCGAGTCTGGGAGCGAACCAGCCCAAGTGACTTCTACTCGGAAGCCATCATCCTGCCGTTCATCATTATAATAATCGGCCTTCACATCTGGGGCCGTCGTACCAATAAACGTAAAGCGAAAGGTTGGATAGCAGCACACGCGCCTGCTCTGCAGAAGGAGTACGCCCAAGTTGGGTTTGCAGGACCAAAGACACCAAGCGTGGAAGACATGCAAGAAGAGGGTCTTGCGGCGCTGAGCACGAACGAACTTAAGATACCCCAAGAGCTGTTGAAGGAGAAGACGGCGTCCGAGTATTTGACTTATACGACCGGGAGGCAGAATGTGGCTTTCTTGGATATCAAACTTAATCTATTCAAGCGCTACAACCCTGCGACGCTCTCGGTTGAGTATGCTCTCAGCTTCATCTTCGATTCTATGAAAGCGCCTGTGGAGCGGATGGAAGCCACGGCATATGCATTCGATGGGAGAGAGAAGGATCTCGTCCCGGCGAAGAGTCAAGAGCAGAAAGAGTCGATCGAGGCTCAGGCGAAGAGCAAAAGCTCGACATACGACCCGTTTGTGTGGGCCGTGGTGCACAAGGACATGATGAAGAGTATTCGGGATGATCGCTACGATATCTCTCTCACGAGCACACGGGACCATGCCAAGCTACCAGTCTGGGCGACAGTCATGACGGAGAGCGCAGAGATTACGGAGCAGCTCCTTACCCCGGAGCTGATCAAAGCGATTGAGAGCGCTGGCGATGCGTTCGAGTTCTTGGTGGTCACCGACCAACCACTGGACAAACCGCAAAAGTGCATTCCCCAACTTCAACCTACCTCTAGGCACGTAACATGCTAAAAAGTCGACCCCACAGACTCGACGAAACCAAAACCCGCAAACGCCTCTCCCTCTCCCTCAAACTCCCCTCCAATCCTGCCTCCACCGCCTACACCCCCACCTCCCCCCTCTTCGCCTACTTCCTCCGCCTCCCCGACCAGCTCGCCTCCATCAGCCATTTCCGTCCCGAAGTCACCCGTAAAATCCGCACCACGCGCGAGGAAGAGCAGCGGAAGCTGGTCAGGGTGACGGAGGAGGAGAAGGCGGAGGAGAGGCGGGTGGATGGGGATAAGAAGAAGAAGGAGATGCGGGAGGGGCGGCTGAAGGGGATGAGCGCGGAGGAGCAGAGGAAGTTTTTGGAGAAGGAGAGGGAGAGGGAGAAGAAGAGGGGGGAGAAGAAGATGAGTAAGAAGGCTTGAGGGGAAGTTTTTGATGCTGGATGGCAGGGGGGGAATGGCATGTTTGGCGATGATCGGAAGTGGGGTGTCGGATATGTGAGGTGGAAAGATGTTTTTGGGGCTGTGGTATAGGATGGGGAAGAGCTAATGTATCATAAGTGCCGCCTCGTCATTTCTTGTATGATTTCAAAAAGTTCCGATGAGTGAACAATTTTTTCAAGAAGGTATTCTAGCACGAGGAGGCTGGTCGAGGATAGCTCATTTGGCCCATTGCTCCCTCTTTCTCGGCGTGTGTTGTCCCGTGCACCTAACCCGCGCCGAACGCAACCCCAACCCTTCCCACCCTGCACGTGTGGATATAGAGATATAACCCACGCCTCCCCTGGAACCCTTTATTCTCTTCCCTTGCCCATCTCCAGCTCATCGTCTGCCCCGTCTCCCTAGCTTCAAGATCTAGTTCTTCCCAAACCACGTCTTGTGCCCGAGGACTAAGCGACCCATTGCGTACATTGATGCTAGAAAGAGCGGCGGTAAGCGAGGTTTGAGGGTGCTTGGGGAAGGGGTGTTTGAAGTTGAGAAACAAGGAGGGGCGTACCGCCGAAGCCACCCCAGAGGAGGACAAAGTAGGGGTAGAGCAAGTATCTACTATTCGGCGTCTGAATATTCATCGAGTTAGTCTGGGAGATAATAGAATGGGAATAGAGGGAGAGAACCTTCCACCATTGTCTCACGCCGTCGTTCTTCTGGAAGAGGCGTTGGTAGTGGGGGACGCGGTTTTCGCGGTAGAGGGGCCAGCTAGTGTGGGCGGGGGCTAGTCAGTCATTGCTGTATTTTGTGTTTGAACGGGAATGGAGGGCGATTGGCGATGATAGAGAGGGCATGGGGCATTGGGGTTGGGGTCGAGTGTGGGGAGCTGGAGAGAAGAGCTGTCCTATGCTGCTGAAAGGATGCGATTGGGTGTAGGGGAGACGCGGGGAAAGAGACTTACCCTGCCATTCTTAGGAGACTGTTCAGAGGAATGAAGCCAAGGTGAGGATATGGGGAGTGGTGGAAGGGAAAGAAGGAGGGTCATCTAGTCGAAGTTCGTCCATTTGTATATCTGATAGGGCTGAGTTCTAATTACGAGAATCCGAATTCCGAAGCGGCTTTTCGCCATGGATAACTATTGATGCATTCTCTCCCAGTGATACCTTTATGCGACCAGCGCTGCAGCGGCTTCTGGCAAGTCCATCTGCATTGCCTGTTTTGCGAGATATTCTGAAGACCCAGAGCCACTTACTTTGCAAACACGCCTACTCGGCAAATGCTCGCCAGCATGGATTCCTCGTTCATGGGGGACGTCGACAATCGACGGCCACCCCAGTCGAAGGAAGCAAGATTAAAAATGTCCCAGCAGTTACAGGACTCAGTATACCGAATATCGAACCATTGGCGCTGGTAGAAATCCCTGGAAGCTGGAGACATCATTTAAAAACATTCGAGCAGTATCAATATGAGTCAAATGTTACAAGAGCTCGGGATGGCGGGGCCCGACTCATTGATGATCACCGGTATAGTCAAGACTGGGATCTATGGCTGGAGCTTATGCGGTTCCGGCAAAGACACCATGGATCTCAGGGGGCAATCCCGGTGTTCAACGCTTTGGTCAAGTTGAGGAATCGAGAGCTACCGACAGAGGGAGAGGTAGCGGATGAGATATGGGAGCGTTTTCTGCAAGCTGGCGATTCGAAGCCGTCCTTTCGAGAGCAGCTCGTGAAGTACGCTTTCCAACTGAAGGAAAGCACGGGAAGGGCATGGCGACACTTCTATTCAAGTATGTTGGCCGCCAAAATCAGATACAGAGGGCCTGCCCTTGTGTGGCATCGACGTCTGAAAGAGCATTTCCCTCCCACTCTGGAGGTATACCAAAGGCTTTTCGAGCTGGCATTGAACGCGGGTGCAGCCTCAGGCTTTCGAAAGATATACCAAGACTATCCGATCGGACCAATGTATCGTCTTGTCATTCCAAGACTCTGCAGCTTAGGCATGTACAAGGAAGCTGTTCGATGGCACGCAGCGCTTCTCGAGGCTAAGGATAGACCTGCAACGTTTTCGGATGTAGAACCTTTGCTCACGCATTTTGCTCAAGTGAATGATGACACCCAAGTTGAGGAGATTGTGAAGGACTTGATCGAGACTGGGGTGGAGCTCGATGTGTCCTTCAACAGCTTCGTCAGACAAAGGATACACATAAGCCGAGAGATTATGAATCGAGAGCTTGGGTCTGTCCATGGCATCATCCCCAGACAATTCAGCGACAAGTTCTGTGCCCGTCTCTTTGCTACACGTATTTTTTCGGTGAAAGCAGTCATCGGAGGCCTGGAAGTGATGGGACTCGAGACCATAGGACCACTGTCAATGCGGGAGCTCATTACCCGAGAAGACTGTGACTGTGCTGCCATCTGCGGGCACATCGACCATCTCCGGGATGTGGGCATTGTGCCAGACCAGTCTAAATTCTCTCGAGTGGTTCGAAAAGCCGCTTTGGAAAACCAGCACGAGATACTACGGTCTATCGTCGACAGCGACCTTCACCCTGACGCCTACGAGGATTTCGATCTGCAAGAGGAGTTGCTGACTATGTACTATGAGAAAGGTGACAACCTTCAGACGAAACGGACACTGGCTATAATCATGGCCGAGACGGACGACAGGAGAATAGACTTACAGCATTGGAACCTGATACTCCGATGTCACATGAGAATGGACCAGAGAGCGAAGACCATATCAGTACTTGAAAGGATGAGGATGATGAAGATTCCTCTCACGCCTAGGTCGAGCAGGTGCTTACGAGAGCTATGGCTGTCGCCTCGAAAGCAATGGCACAAACCAACATCGTCCCGCAATCTGCTGCTCATCGTGAATGTAATGAAGCTGACTCTCGAAAACGGTGCTTTTATTCCCCTGGAGGCCTGGAGAGAACTTTTGCGCCGTCTAGGAGGCTTGGGGCATCTCTCCGAGTTTCAAGATCTCGCACTCTGGCTTGCAGACTGGTATCTGAAACCTCCTCCTTCAACAGACTCAGGCTCCAGTCTGCAACGCTCGTTGAAGCGAGTTCGGTCGATGAGATCCTCAGCCAAAGAAACACCGGACGCCTCAGCACCACTTCTCGAACTCGGCAATGGAATGGGTCTGTATAAGCCGCAATTCCCGCAGAGCCCCAAGGATCCACAGGACTACATTCACAACATCTTCGATAAGTCAGCGCAACAAGGTATCATAGCTTGGGGCTTCCAACAAGAAGCCAAAGTCCCTCCCAAGCGTTACAAACTCGCAGACACGCATGCCCCAGCGCGGCCTCGGGAGAACTGGACATGGGGTCTCCATCTACTTCGCCAGTTGCGAGACCGAGGCGTACCTATCAGTAGGAAGACGGTTGCCAAATTCTGCAAACAACGCTTATTGATCTTGTTTGGCAGGACGCGAGTCTCGACTCGGCTTGCAAATCGCAGGGCTAGAGTCGTGAACGATGAGCGAGTGAGGCAAGGGATCAGAGGAGCGAGGTACCAGTCGTATGTGAAGGGGATGGAGGCGATTTGGGGACATGATTTGTTTGATGGGGAGGTGAGGAGGAAGGTATTGGATTTGGCTCCTGAGGGAGAGGAGTTGATGGAGAGTTGGGGGGAAAGACCAGCTTTTCCGATTGAATGAGTTATATGAATGATACCCACTTTACAGCGTCAATAGCAAGACACCCTGCTCATTACCACACGACAACGGCTACGATCCCGTAATGTGTAGATGCAGGCATCGTTGTGATCGTGGCTCCTGAAGTTGCCTCAAAGTCAACTTTACCCTTCTTAGACTAGGGCTGCGATCACCCAATCAACGGATCCTGGAACCGGAACAATATACAGCCGTAAACAGCCGAAAAGGCAGTGAAATAATCTTGCACGACTACTGCAGCTAAAGCCCAGGGAATCAGTATATACGCAGGACTTCTCTGCGCCATCCAAAATATGGCTTCGAGGGCCAAAGTCAAAGTTTACGGCAAGAAGAAGGGTTATAATCTCGTCGAATCACTCCAGAATTTGAGACTAACACCTTCGCCTCAGTGTAGAAAAGGTATGCTGCTATTCTTTTCGAATCTAGCTGGGGAAGTACTAACCGATCTTATAGAAAAAGGGACAGAAAGACATGCCCTTGGAGAACTTCCAGATAATATTGTCACACTACCAAAATTACAAGCAGATAGGCCCTTAACAGAAGAGATTAAAGAGACGAGGGCGGAACAGCTAGAGAAGAATGTGGTACGGGCAAAACGGCGCCAGCACGAACCAGAACTCTTCGCCTTGACTTCTTTAGAATGTGTTGACTCGCGAGTCTTGGGCTTCGGCGCCTATTATCATCAATGGCTAGATACGTTTGACATCAAGAAAATCGCCCAAGGAAGCTACGCAGCAATTCTCCGGATGCAGGTCAAAGACAAACCTAATCTCTACACCATATGGAAACTGATGCCTTTGAAACCGAGCAAAGGCAAAGGGTCAAGACAAGAAGGACAGACGTTGATCCAGGATGCAGCGACAGAAGCCAAAGCGCTGGCGGCCATGAGCCAAAGTCCGGGGTTCGTAGAGTTCCGGAGTGCCCAAGTGCTGCGAGGAAGTCTACCATTAGAGCTCTGCAGCACGTATGAAGAATGGGAGCGTACGCTGCCAGAAGAGATCTTGGAAGAGTCGAAGACGCGGATGGACTTTCCAGACGAGCAACTATGGCTCTTTATAGAGATGACCGATGCGGGAACAGACCTCGAGGTACTTCTGAAGGAAAGATCTTCAGACAAAAGCATCCTTGCTCAGCGAGGCCGTTTGACGGCTTACGAGACCTGGGATATATTCTGGGGCATTGCAAACGCTTTAGCACATGGAGAAGCACACGCGGAATTCGAACACCGCGATCTTCACCCTGGCAATGTATGCATCAAGAAAACAGGCCGCCCCTCAAGTAAAGACCATTCTCCATCGGTCAAGAAATACACCGACCTCGAAGTCACCCTCATCGATTACACCCTATCACGCGCCAAGCTTGAGGATGGGACCGTACTCGCCAATTCGATGCGGGACAAGGGCTTATTTGAACAGTCCAGCGAGGATCAGCATGATGGGATGCAATATGAAATTTATCGACATATGCGCACGTGGATGATCGGACAGCAGAAGGCACGTCCAGCACAGGAAGAGAAAGAGTGGAGGATGTTCCTACCCATGACGAATATAATGTGGTTGTCCCATCTTTTGAGAATACTGCTGGATAAAACGGCCAAGAGGGTAGCTGGGGAGGAGGGTATACTTGCGCGGGGACTTGAGGAGATCGGCTCGAAGTTGCAGATGGAGGACTTGCATGGCTGGGAATTGTGCTCCGCTACGGAGCTGATTGAATATGAAATCCGGTTGGACATGGACGAGGGTTGAGGTGGGGATGCACGCTGCTGGGGATTTCTTATGGAGTGATGCCCCCTGCTTATAGTATGACTGAATGAGGCTCTTACGGGGAATGTTAGCCATGAGATAATGCCAGCATATTTAGTCACCTACCTAGACTGTACATTCGCTTGATGAGCTCTATTGAAGAAGTTGATGTGGAGTAGAAGCCTGTAATGGTAGGCCATTAATCTGCGCTAGTGTCTATCAATTATAGATTAGTTTTCGTGACATCTGACATCTTGAGGTCACGACAATCTTTCCGACATTTAGGAATCAATGAAATATCAGCAGATCTACCCTTCATGCCTTTAGTATGATGGACCCATCTACCTCCCTGAGAAACCACCATGGCAGCCTTGACTTTTCCCTAATACCACGACCCATCCCAAGCCATGGAGCGCATTCGCAACGCGCTCAAACGGCGGTCGTCTCAAGCCTACGAACCTCTAGACAATGGATCGAGTGATGAACCGCAAGAGCGAGCACGCAAGCAACGCTTCTCATGGCTTGAATACTTCATCTTCCTACTCCTAGGCATTTCCATGCTGTGGGCCTGGTGAGCCATACACAATTCCCCCACACGAACCAGCGAAACAATGCGGCCAGCTAACCCTCTCACCAGGAATATGTTCCTCGCCGCCTCCCCCTACTTCCAACACCGCTTCCGCAGCTCTCCATCCCTCGTCTCCGCCTACGCGCCGACCCTCCTCTCTGTCTCCACCGTCACCAACCTCGCCTCCATGGGCCTCCTCACCCACCTTCAAACAAAAGCCCACTACCCCAACCGCATCATCCTCTCCCTGCTCCTCAACACCCTATCCTTCACCCTGCTCGCCCTGTCCACCGTCCTCTTCCGCCCGATAACAACCGCAACCTACTTCGGCTTCCTCATGATGATGGTATTCCTCGCCAGTCTCGCAACAGGACTGTGTCAAAACGGCGTCTTCGCCTACGTCTCCGGCTTTGGCGTGGGGGAATACACCCAAGCGATCATGACCGGACAGGCCATCGCCGGCGTGCTACCCTGTCTCGCACAGATCATCAGCGTCCTCTCCGTGCCCCCACCCGAGGACACCAAAGCCCCCCGAGAACCCAACGCCGCGATCCCCCAAGAAAGCGGCAAATCCGCCTTCGCCTACTTCCTCACCGCAACCTTCGTCTCCGTCGCCGCCCTCCTCGCATTCCTCGTCCTACTCCGCCGGCACCCGCACCCCACCTCCCGCACCCAAACCTCCGCCCTCCTCCCCCCAACCTCAGAGCCGCTCAACCCCCGCAAAGCCATCCCCTTCCTCACCCTCTTCCTCCGGCTCCCCTACCACTCCCTCGCCGTCTTCCTAACCTTCGCAATCACAATGCTCTACCCAGTCTTCACCCAACGCATCACCACCTCCTCCCCCCCCCCCCCCCCCCCCCCCCACGGGCCCCCCCCCCAAAACCCCCCCCCCCTCCACCGCCTCCTCGAGCCCGCAACCTTCATCCCCCTCGCCTTCCTCTGCTGGAACACAGGCGACCTCCTCGGCCGGCTCCTAACCCTCTCCCCTCACCTAGCAAGCCTAGTCCACTGGCCAAAAACACTACTGCTGCTCAGCGTGCTCAGGGTGGGGTGGATACCCCTATACGTTTTGTGCAACGAGGGCGTCGTCTCGAGCGACTTGTTTTATCTGGGGGCCGTGCAATTTGGGTTCGGGGTGAGCAATGGGTTTTTGGGGAGTTGCTGCATGATGGGTGCGAGCGACGAGGGGTTTGTCGGGGAGGAAGAGAGAGAGGCGGCGGGGGGGTGGATGGGGTTGTGTCTTGTTGGGGGGCTGGCGGGGGGGAGTTTGTTGAGTTTTTTTGTGAGGTGAGGTGAGGTGTGCTGCTGGTAGGGGAAGAAGGAAGAGAGGGTTTGGGGAATGTGGGTTATTATGGCGTTTTGATGGGATGGGGGAAGAGGAAGGGGACTGGTTCGTGAGGTGAGGTGCGCTGCTGATAGATGGAGAACTGGAAAGGGAGGGCCAAGGGGGACATTTGGACTATCATGGCGTATGGACGGCACGAAGGCGTTTGCAAGGGACTGGCAGAAGCATTGGCTAGACGGGGCAAATTTTTCAAGACCATTTGGATCGACGTTGGCATTCGGCTCGCATTTGCATTGCATATTGCCTAAGGTACCTTATACAACCACACGCATATACACGCCAGCTAAATCCATAGAATCAAGCACGCTGAAAAAAACCGGGTGGCAATGAACTTTCTTATTCGGTGCTATCAATCAATCATATACACACACTCGCCACCCTCTTCACCCTCACCACCCTCACCATCCTCGCCATCAGAGTAGAACAAAGTAGAGCAGAGAAGAGCAGAGTCTCCCCCCTTTCCTTCCTCCAAACGCCCCAAAGCACCGCAAGAGAGCGGGGAAGTTTCCTCATCTAGTTATCCCATTCCGAACGCCTTAATCCGTTCATGCGGAAGGAAAAAGGGGGGTGGATGCCGTAAACGCCGGACGGATGCGCATAAGAGTGATCGGGTAGGGCATTGTCCTCCATCGATCAAAAAACAAAAACTCGGGATCAGCTGGTTCACTCCCCCGGCTTCTCCTGCTTCCTCTCCTTCGCCGCTGGGTCTGCGCCCTCCTCCTCCTCCTCCTCCTCCTCCGTAGGTTCCTCCTCGCTCATCGACTCAAGAATATCATCATGGTCATCCTCGACATGTCCCTCCCCCCGCATATGCTCTGGGGGTCTATCCTTTCCTCCCTCAACGTCCCCCCCACTCATCTGCCACTCCATCAACTTGGTAAAAGCGCCACTCATATCCCGGCTTAGATCGGCGTAGGACCCTTGCTGGGCGACCTTGCCGTCGGAGGAGAGGACGATGATGGTGTCGGAGCGCTTGATGGTGGAGAGGCGGTGCGCGATGGAGATGGTGGTGTTGTTGCCTTGGAGGAGGGAGGCGAGGGCGGCGTTGACTAGGGTTTCGGATTCGGCGTCTAGGGCTGAGGTTGCTGGGGGGGATGTTAGGAGGGGTAATGAGGGGGGTTTTTGAGGGAGGAGTTTGGGGTAAAGGTGGGGGGAGGGAGACGTACCTTCGTCGAGGATCAAGATGTCGGGGTTCTTGACCAGTGCTCGTGCAATCGCTATCCTTTGCTTCTGGCCGCCGGATAATTGCGCACCCCGCGGCCCTACGGAGGTATCGAGCCCGTCGGGAAAGTCTTCGATGAAGCGGCAATTGGCTTTCCTCGCGGCGGCGATGATTTCGGCCCTTGTTGCCCTGGGCTTGGCATACGCAATGTTATCTGCGATGCTCCCCGAGAAGAGCACTGGCTCTTGCGAAACGAGACCAATTTTTCGTCGTAATTGTTTGACATTCATTTCAGAAATGTCAACGCCGTCAATCTTGATCGAGCCTTGGGTTGGGCTGTAGAAACGAAGTAAGAGGGAGGCGATGGTTGATTTACCCCCTCCAGAAGGCCCTACCACAGCGACATTCGAGCCTTGGGGGATCTCAAAGTCTAGCTCCTTGAAGATGGTGACTGCGGGTCTGGTGGGATAGCTGAAGGAGAGGTTGTCGAATTTGATGGCACCTCGAGCTGAAGTCACTGGTAAGCCGACTGTGGGTGAGATTGTGGGTTTCCTGTCCTGTAGCTCGAAGAGTCTACTCGCGGCTCCAACTCCTTTCATGAGTTCAGACCAGAAGCCTGAGAGCCCGAAGAGACTGGAGCCTGCATAGGCGGTGTACATGAGGAACGAGGTGAGTTCTCCAATGCTAATGGCTCCTGACTGTACCATTCCGCCACCGACGTAAAGGAGTGCCAGTATCGTCATGTTACCTGCCAGACCTGTGGCGCTGAAGTAGGTTGCCGTAATGAAGGCCTCTCTTTTCCCCAGAGCGAATATTTTCTTGACCTGGTGGTTGTACCGGTCGACCTCCAAGATCTCGCCTGCAAAGGCCTGGCTCGTCCTCACGTTGCCCAGCCGCTCTTCGGCAATCTTAGTCAACGTTCCCAAATTTTTCTGGATTTTGCGGCTGAGATTTCTCATCAATCTTCCAAATATAACTGTGCCTATGGCCACAGGTGGGAAACAGATGGCCAGGATACTGGTCAACTTGAGACTAACGAATGCCATCAGTGTCAAGCCTGCTCCACCACTGACAAAGGACCGAAGTCCATCCGAGAGATTTTGCGTGATACTCTTTCCCACAATCACAGTGTCTGAGCTAAGACGGGAAATGAGATCTCCAGTCCTATTGGCATCGAAGAATTCCGCATTCTGTATGAATGTCCTGCGAAACAGTTGAGACCGCAGCCGGGCCACGATGCGCTCGCCCACGATACGAAGGATAAGTATTCGGCCATAGTTTGACGCAGCCCCCACCACCAGAATGCTTCCGAGAGCTATGTAGAGCGTTGAAAGATCGAAACCGTAGAGCTGTTGCTTTCCGTCCCCTGCAGCTGTAGCGGTATCTAAGAACTTGCCAATCGAAAAAGGTATGGTCATAGATATCGACGAGGATATGATAAGGAGGAGGAAAGCCCAGGAGAGGACGCCTGCCTCTGGTCTTGCGATCTTGATCAATCTCCATGTCTCTCGTAATCCTGCCCCTTGTCCGGTATCCTTTGGGTCCCTCGCTAGCCGAGCGCTCAGATTGATCTGAGTAGCTTGGCTGGCCTTCTCCGATCTTCCAAATCCACGCTCCTCAAAGTCCGGATCGAGTTCATCAACATCCTCGATTTTTGGATTTTGACTTTGAGGCTTTGAGTATAGAGGTCCCTCCTCTTTGACCGATGTGACCTGTTTCTGTTCTGGCACCTCTGGGACTTGAGCCTTCTCTCGACACCCGGATGTGCTTGCGAGTGTCCTCAGCAGTGGAAGGAGGGCAGCAGATTTGGGTCCATTTGTGGGAGCAAACAGGCATGATGTTATTGGCCCCCGTACACTGGCGAGTATGGTATTTGGTATAGCACGTCTGCTCGATTGAGCGATACCAGCCCATTGCAACGACTGAAAAGAGACGTTTGTATGGCGAGGGAAATGTGGAGCTTGGGGGGAGCCAGGCAGCGGGCTTTTGCTCAAACGCTGGAGCAGCAGCTTGGAGCCGCGCATCATGTGGCGTCCGTGAGGCCATCAACCATGTCTGCCAAGTGGGGCAATGGGAGAAGGTTTGCGTTGTGTTTGGCGAATACAGAAGTGAGATGGAGCTTGGGGATTGAACAGAAAAAGTAAATAAGCTAGGCGGCATGACGTGCATTTGGACTGGTGGATTAAAACGGCCAGGCACTAGGGAAAGTCAGTCACCTCCTCGTTACCCTTTCTCGCCATTCCTCTGCCCTTCTACAGATGAATTCCAATAATTTGGGGAGGAAATTTGTCTCTTCGACTCCTATAGCCATAGTTCCAGAGGAGAGTATTCCAAAAATCTTAGAGGAAGCTGTTGATCCGGACACGCTGAACCCATTATCAAACGGAACAGGGATTGTGTGAGAATGTCTCGAAGTGCTTGATATACCTGCGGATGCTTTTCGTTTGCCCAATTGCCTTCAAACATCTGAATTCGTTGTTGCTTGTCACCAAGACCACCAAGACCACAAGGCTAGTGTCTATTCTACAAGGTCCAAATCCCATCCGTCGGCTCTTTACAAGTCTTTGCTCTCAATCACCGTCGCAAATACATCTCCCAGTTCTGCCAGCACAGTCTGCCCAAAGTCAGCTAGAGTTATCTTCATGTAGAGACATATGTTCGACTTACATCAACCAACTGCGAGGCTTTTGCCCCTGGAATATCTCGATCTCCAATGCCGTCTTTGATGACAGACATGTCATATCCAAGCTCCGCTCCAACTCGAGAAGTGTTTGAGATGCACACGTGGGCCATATACCCTGTAGAATTTATCAATTCATTGCGTCTCGTTCTTGCGATGGCTTTTGCAGCTAAATGTGATGGGAAAGGAGCCCATACCAGCGAGCACAACCTTCTTTTTTCCAATTTTATCCAAATGCTCCTTCAAATCCGTCCCCGCGAAGGAACTCGGATGCTCCTTGTGAATCACCTTCTCCCCTTTGCCCCCCTTCAGCTCTGGAAACTCCTCTTCCAGCTCCGTTCCCGGTGTGAACAGTGGCGCTCCATCTGGAGTATGATGCATGACATGGACCACATCACCTCCAGCATTGCGGTATTTCTTCAACACGTCGCCAATGACCGCGCGCGAGCTTTTGACATCCGAGATGGCGAGTAGGCCGTGCTCATACTCGTTCCTGTAGTAAGTTTCGGAGTCAGCACAGCTCTTCTCGTGCGATAAAGCGAGGAGTAAAACAAGTCTTTGAAAATGCCCCGAAATACATCTCAAGGCCCATTGTCTGACACGCAAAGGGGAGAAAAGGCTTCGAAAAGTACTAACTGCGCATCGACGATGACGAGGCAGCTGTTTTTGGTCGTGGGCTTGGAAGGCGGGACGCCGAGGAAAGACTTGTAGGATTTGCCTGATTGGTCTTGTGCCATGTTTGGAGATGTTGCTACAAATTGAAAGGTAAGGAAATGTGTTCGGATTGAAACTGGGAAAAAAAAGAACGTTTGAAAAGAAGTCTGGAAGTCGTGTCGTAAACATTTGGTAGGGTTGTTTTGGATCCAGTTGTCCGACCCCGCGGACACCCTTCGAATAACTAGTGCCTGGACCCTTCCATGACGATCTTAGAAGAAACAAAATGACTTAGGCTTTTTAGCCTCGTAGATTTTGCTCGGATATGTAAAGCCCAGAGGCCAAATCTTCTTTGGAAAAAAGAGGAGCCGCTGTAGTATCAAGGTTGCAGAAGAGTGGAGGCAGGTGTTTGTCTCCCAATACACCTACATGATGAGATACGGGAGTGCCTGTATGGTCGGACTTCCGCACGTGAGTAGTAAGAAGTAGGCGAGAAAAGACGAGTAGGAGATTGGGAACGAGCAAGAGGTTTCACTTAGACGTACAACTTCTTGGGCTGTGAATTGATAGAAGAAGTCCATTTCGGATGGCTGTGTCACCAAATTGAAAAGAAAAAAAATCAACGAGATAGGAGAGAATGATGTTGAAACGATCAATGGTCTGATATGTGAGGTATCTCGATGGTGTTGTGAAGGTAGTTGGCTAGGAATGAAAAGGAATCCTCTCTGCAACGGCGGTGTGCTCAAGCGCAATCTCATGGAATGGATCTGGACGAATGAGCACTCTTTGCGGTGTTAGTGCAGTGCGCATAGACATCAAATGTCCTTTTGACAAGGTGTGCCCCAAATACCGCCATCTGCTCACTTCTGCATCATGAGCTGCACGAATTCGTTGTCTGAGTGCCATTAGTATGAGAATTCTTGCAGAACAACACCGAGTACGACCTACAATCGATACTTCCATCGCCATCTTGATCAGCCTCTCGGATCATCTCATCAACCTCATCGTCCGTCAACTTCTCCCCAATCGAGGTCATGACGTGGCGTAGTTCTGCTGCCGAGATGACGCCGTTGTTGTCGCGGTCGAAGACCTTGAATGCTTCCCTGATCTCTTCCTCGGAATCGGTATCTTTCATCTTGCGGGCCATCATTGTCAAGAATTCTGGAGAATATCGTGTCAGCGTTGTGTATGGTGTGTACCAGATCCCCTTGGCAAAGATATCGTACCAGGGAAGTCGATCGTGCCGTTGTTGTCTGCGTCCACTTCGTTGATCATGTCTTGCAGTTCGGACTCGCTTGGGTTTTGGCCGAGGGATCTCATAACGGTGCCTAATTCCTTCGTGGTAATTTGGCCTGTCGGTGCATATCGCAATTAGCAGGCGCCAACGGTGGTTGCGACAACAAGGCATCAAACAACGAAAGACCCTCTGGAGCTGCTCTCGAGTCGAACACTCGAGGTTTCGATTATGTAGACATACCGTCGCCATCTTTGTCCTAGCGTGCCGTCAGCCTGGTTGTACAACAACAATGCCGAACGACTTACAAAGAGAGAAAAGGCCTCCTTGAATTCGGAGACTTGTTCCTCAGTCAACGCGTCCGCCTAGTAGAAGCGTTCGTCAGCATGTGCGCTTTATCTGGTTGACTGTGGGGAGCTATGGAAAAAACGCGGGGTCCAGATTAGAAAGATTTCAACGGTCGTACCATCGTGTCCGCCTGCGAGTTTGCAATGTGATTAGCCAGGGTTGCTGGATGGTATGTGGCAAGTGAGGTTCAAGCAAGTCGTGGAGGGTGAATATGAGGGAAATCAGGAGTTGGTCGCAGTATAAGGTAGAGGAAGATGTTGTTTCGGGGGAGTAAAGGCTGGTAGTGGGAGGACCCGACCTGGAGTGGAGAGTGGGGGGTAGTCAATGCATGGCTGTAGGGCTGATTTCTCGGAGCGCTATCCGAAGTCCGGCCCAAATAAGCTTCTCGGACCAGTTCTTTGCTTACCTGCAGCGCAAAACTCAAACATGGTGTCTGCATCACGATTGTTGTATACCAGTCGCATTATTGGAACATGCTATGAATTTTGTGGTCGAACTTAGCGACAAAAAGGAGTTCGAAGGAGCGCCGATTGCGGCGGCCGAAGCTCCTGGGTAGCCATGTGGAGGGATAGAACAAACCTGTACGTTGAAACAATTCATATCTTATGGTTCTCTGCTTGAATCTGACGGAGAACTTTCTAGCTACATTACCTACCGTCAATCATTTGCCCATAATCCCACCAAAAGGAGACGGTTCGTAGGTTCTTCCGCCAATGGCTTCGCAAACCAAGGATCTGAGTCCGAGGAGAGGCGTGGCCTCATGTCGGCGGGGGCCTTCGATGATGACGGAGATGCTGTCATTGAGATGGACCTGCTGCCACCAAGATGGATCGACATTCAAGACGAGGTGACAGAGCTTCTCGGGACAATAGCTTACAAGTCTGGAGAGCTGGAGAAGCTGCATCAAAAGCACGTTTTGCCTGGGTTCGATGACGAGGATGTGAAGATGCAAGAAGAGGTCACAATCGAGAGAACGACCCAGGAGATCACCCGTGGCTTTCACGATTGCCAAAAAGCTATCCAGAGGATCGAGATGATGGTGAGAGACGCTAAGCACCAGGGAGGTGTGAGCCAAGGGGATGAGACAATGGCGCGTAACATTCAAATCTCTCTCGCCAGCCGGGTACAGGAAGTTAGTGCGGGATTCAGGAAGAAACAAAGCAGTTACCTCAAAAGTAAGAACGAGATAAAACGACTGTGGGCTTGGCTGATCAAGTATAGAGCTACGGACCCTGGGTGGCCTGACCGTACCCATAACATCGATCCCCTCTCAGAATCCATACAACGACCCTTCTATGATGGAGTCAGAGACCGACAAGTCCTTCTCCCAGTCTACCCTGCAGCAGACCTCCGTCCAACGTCTCAACACAAACGATACGGCCATTGCGCAGCGCGAACGAGAAATCAACGACATTGCCCAAGGCATAATCGAGCTTGCAGACATTTTCAAAGAGCTGCAGGGAATGGTCATAGACCAAGGGACGATGCTGGACAGAATAGACTACAACATTGAGAACATGGCTGTCAATGTTAAAGCAGCCGATAAAGAGCTCAGCGTGGTATGCTCCACATCCCAATACGGAACCGAGGACACAGTGCTGACGAGCTAGGCCACAAACTACCAGCGCAAATACACCAAGCGGAAGATCCTCTTCCTCCTTTTCCTCCTCGTGGTCGGTATGTTCATACTACTAATGGTAAAGCCAAAACGATCGAGCGCACCGACCGAGTCACCGCCTCCATCTTCCGGCGACCCCATCGGAAATCTAGGCACCGCGAGACCACTGACCGAGAATGCCGGATCACCACCCGACGTCGTCTCTCCGAACGGTATCAATGGCGGCTGAAGGACTACAGGATTGTCCATCATTCATACGGTGCGACTACACTTACCTCCAACATGCCCCAGGCGTCTCCAGCATCTCTTGATCCCTCCCAGCCCAACATCAATTCAGGTATCAAATCTTCTCCAGAAATGCCACATCCCACCGCAAGTCCCAGCGCCAAGATCGAGATACCTGAGATGGGAGCAAGCAACGTGCGGATAAAGCATCCCGACGCTTCTCGGGAAAAGGATTAGGAAGATCAAAAAGACTTGACGAAGAAACAGAGATGAAGGATCGAGCAGAAGCTCAACAAGCGTTGAAAAGGGCATTTTCTGATTCTGGACACTTCGACTTCGCCTGTTTCTGTGTGCCTCTCTCTAAGTCACTTTGGCCAGGGATGTTGGATCTCTCGGAGGACTTCGGCGGACTAGACAGGACGCAGGAAGGGAGATGGAGATGAAGAATTGTGTAGAGAACCTAATTGGCACGTATTGTCATTTCATCGAATGCTAGCAAGATTGACGCTTGCCCCTTTATCTTTTCATCAGGTCCTGCGTGCAAACCCCGAGCCTAATCTACAAGAATCCGAAGTAAGGGTCCTTCTCTCCATGCGATCATCACCATCTCACACACTAAATCAAACCACCCTCACAACACCGAATCCTCCAACCCCCCTTCCCCAACCCACCACCCCACTCTGCGCTCAACCACTCACAACCCCCCACTCTCCTGCCTCAAAAGCTCAGCAACATCCTCATCAAGCCCCTCCATCGCATCATCCCCCTCCAACACAGCCGCAGCCTCATCGTCCAATTTCCTCTTCTTGCTCAGTCCACCCCCAGGGCTCGCATAGTGCCGTACAGGCGGCATGCTGAGACTAGACAGGAGATCTGAGCCTGCCTGCTGAGGTGGTGCTGCGAGTGGAAAGGCGGGGCCGGGGGAGGGCGTAGGGTTGTTTGGATGATGGGGAGGACCGATGCCTAGGGCGCCGTTGTTGGGAAAGGGTGGTGGGTCGGTGGGAGGCTCTTGCGGTAGAGTCGGCGGGGTGAGGGCCTCCACTGCCGGGCGGTCGGAGTCGCTTGGGACGGCTAGAGGTGTAGTGCTCGCTCGACCGTCCACTCTTGGGTCGGAGAGCGGGCTACCGTGGGTGATTGGGGAGGACTCGGCCGAAAGACCACGCATGATACCGTCTTCGACCTCCCGTTTCCTGGCTTCGATTGCGTTTTTGCGGTTCGAGAGGAGGGTGTGCTGCTCTTCCTCTTTGGCTAGGGAAGTCCTGTTGGCTTGAACGATCTTCTCTAACCCTTCTAGGAGCCCGCGACGGGCTTTGATGCTATCCACCACGGCGCCCTCGGCGGTTGCCAAGTTCTTGAGCAGAGCGCTCAGGCGGGCTGCGTAGACGGGAGGCGTAGGGACGTTCTTGGTTGGGTCGGTGAGTTTGTCATATTCGGTGTCTGCAGTGGGAACTGCGGAGGCGGTGGTTGCTGAGGCTTTGGAAAGGGCGATTTGGAGGGGGACTAGAGGTTGGATTTCTGCGGGCGCGGAGGGACCTGAGGCGGAGGAGAAGAGGGAACCACCCAGGAGGGGCTTTTTGGAGCTGCTGCGGTTTTTATCGAGTTCTGCGTTTAGATTCGTATTAGCTGGAATTACATGTGGAACAGTGAGGAGGCAGGAGATATTACCATCAATACGTGCTTCAACGGCTTCTTGGATTGGATTTTCGAAAATCAATCGCTGGCGCCATACTTCAATGACTCGGCGGAGCTTGTTTTGTACTTCATTCGTAGCTCCTTTGTACGCAATAGCTGAAGCGTCGGCGATGATTGGAGAGAAAGCGACGAGGAAGTCTTCCTTCTTTCTGACCTTGGATTGCTGGACGACTTCGTTGGCAAGATAGATGAGGTTGAGACGCTTGTTCGCGCTGCTCTCTTTCAGTCGCTGGACCCATATTGCAGCTGTACGATCGGCGTGTCTCCTGAAGTGGGCACAAGTCGATCAGTAAGTACGGACGATGAAAGCATGAGTAGAGGGTATCATGATCTACGTACCTATGGAACATGACCCATTGCGAGACCGTAACTATACTCTCCGACGTCTCGTTGAGAGCCGACAACTTCGCCTTGACTGCATCATCGGTATACGCCATTACGATTGATTGCTCTACGAGCTTACACTAGCAGACGGAAAGGAGGAGAGTGTGTGTATGAAGATCCAGGTTGGTGAAGAAGCAAGATGTTGAAAACACGCAAAAGCTGAAGGTACGTACCGAAAACACTAGCGGCAGATCAACCAAATGCGATCTATTTGTCTGCTGCATTCGATTCACGATCAACGACTCTATCTCCAAATGATTTCTTCCTCTATACCTTAACAGATATTATGGCAGACCGGTTCCCATCCCTAGACGATTTTTCTGCTGGTACCCTCACTTCAACCCTCCATGAAGATGCCAGGTTAATCAAAGCGTACAGGGCAAACCGAGCCCGTAGGCAACGGCACGTCTCACATCGATGGTCCTAGTGGAGGTGACGACTTCCTGGTTCGTGAAAGAGCTGCACTCGGAGACGATGCTGCTCAATTCGCCTCCACAAATGACAACGCTGCCACAGTTGAAGACGGTGGGAATGATCTCTTAGGGGGCGGAGACAGCTATGGTGGAGGGCAAAATGAGGAAATTACTGAGTTTGAGAGCTCGTTCCCAGCTGTTGATACTCAAAACAATGTAGGCCTGTCGCGCCAATGCGGTTTCTACGTCATACGGGACTTCAATTGCTGAAATCAATGCAGAAAATGGCTCCGGGAGGTACAATTACTGGCGCCGACGTTCCCTATAGGCCACCTCAGCAATCATATGGAGGCTACGGAGCCGTGGAAGAAGAGTCGGAACCTATGCGGTGAGCCATCGAATGCTGGGCTCTGCAGGGTCTATTCAACTGACACTTTTTTGCCAGACAATGGCGAGAACGTCGAGACCTGGCTTTAGCGGAACGAGAGAAGATCTCCTCCTCCAAGAAAGAGGAGACTATCAAAGCTGCTCGTCAGAACATTGACGACTTCTACGAGAACTACAGTCAGAAGACCGAGAAGACGGTAGCAAAGACTCGCAAAGATGCTGAGGAATTCCTCGCCAACAGAGAGGATACCTCTGCAGGTGGAACGAGTTGGGAGAGGATCGCCAAATTGGTGGACCTAAGCGGGAAGGGCGCAAAGGGTGGAGCGAGTGGGACCGGCAAGGAGAAGTTCAGAGAGATGCTATTGGACTTGAGAAAAGATGAGAAAGCACCTGGAGCGACGGGATACTAATCAGCTGGTCTCATTCACCTGCGAGCCTGTACCTGTTCGTAGGCAAGTCATCGCGTTGGGTGAAGGAATTTGCATGGATCATAATACCATCAGCCCTTCTAGATACTCTCTCTAATCCTTGAGAACCAAAAAGCATCTACTCAAGCCAGATCCAAGTTGGTCGAGAGGACGAAAGAGCCCTTTTGCTTGCAAGATGATGCCAGCTGTATAGTAGCAATACCGGAATAATTCCGGTGTGCTGAGATGTCTCAGTGAGGATTGCACTCCTTAATATCACCATTTTTCAAAAGTCTTATACAAATCACAACAGTCGACAGCTCAGGTACATCATGGTCGTTAACTATAGCAAGTGGGATGCCCTTGAGCTCTCCGACGACTCAGACATCGAAGTTCATCCCAATGTTGACAAGCGATCATTCATTCGCGCAAAGCAGAATCAGATACATCAAGAACGAGACAGGAGGCGACACGAGATCAAGACGCTAAAGTACGAGCGTACAGTGAACGATGGTATGCTGGAACGAATCGATGCTCTACTGACCTCGCTGCGCAGCCACGCGGCTCAAGCTGTCGGTGGTAAGCCAGACGAGTTTATGATGCGAGCTCTCATGGACACCACTACAGACCCAAGTAAAGACACGCCTCCAGCACCACCAGAGGATGTGCATTACAAAGAGAAGCAGCCAAAGTACTCTGAAATGATTGCGGGCCTCGTCGATCAAGTCAAGAAAGATGTCGGCGCCGAGCCAAGGGATTGGTACAAGAGCTACGTTTCTGGTGTTGAAGATCACCGAGTGAAGGTCACGAATCTACAGAAAGGCTTAACAGCGAGATTAAGCGAGCTCGAGATGGAGGAATCAAAGAAGATCACCAGCGAGAGTATTCACGACGGCTTCAACATTTCTTCAGTCAGCAAAGAGAAGGAAATGCCAAAAGAAGCTCCAGAGCCAAAGCCCGAGGCGGTCGAAGTTCTCAATCCTGGCCCCGCCAAGAAAGGCAAAATGAAGCGACTTGACACTGACGGCCAGACCTCAGGTGCAGATGCAGACGTTGACGAGCCAGACCCCTCTCAAATTGTTGGAGACGATGTGGAGCCTACAAAGCTTGGAAAGGAATTCGCCAAGATCAAGTTGGGCCAGCATCAAGATTCTCGACGCTTCATCTCCCAGCATCCACAGATCCTCGACGAGCGAGAGACGAATGGCCTTCTGATGGAAGCGTTCACGGCTTCAATGGAGGGTAAAGCTACGTACGCCAAACAGTGCGTCCACCAAGGCCTCCTTACCCAATACTGCCGCACCCTTGGCCAAGGCGGTGCTGACCTCTTCTTCAAACGGTAATTCCTCGCCTCCTCTCCTCTCCTTTTAGCATCATCAGCTAATAACACTTCAGCATCTCAACCCCAGGCCACAACGCGCAAAAAGCCTTCTACGACGACGTCAACACGACCTACAACCGAATCCGCACGCGTACCGCCGAGCTTATCAAAGAACGCGCCGCCAAAGGCCCAGAAGAGGTCGTCGAGCAAATCCAACTGCACGCCGTAGAGCCGGGCACCGAGATCCACATCAACATCCCTCAACCCGACAGCACAGAAGAAGCAGAGAAAAGCGCCCGCCTCGTCTTCGAGCGCTTCCCGCCCGGGCTGCAACGCGCCCTGGAGAGCGGAAGCCTGGACCGCGTGAACGGCGTGCTCGGAAAAATGAGCGTCAGCGAAGCGGAGGAAGTGGTGGAACAGCTCAGCGAGGGCGGGATGATAAGCATGGAGCAAGGGGTCATTGACGGGACGACGGCGGAAGGGCAGAAGCAGATTGAGAAGCTGGAGAAGGAAGCGCGGGAGGAGAAGGAGCGGGTTGAGGAAGAGGAGAAGCGGCGCGCGAGAGAGGAGGACCAAGCGGAGAAGGCGGCGTATGCTGAGGAGGACGATCCGAGTTATGCGGATGCGCTGCTTGATCATGTTGAGCAGGATGAGGGGCTGAGTTTCGCGACGTGCTTGGCTAGGAGGAAGGCGGCGAGAAGGGCGGCTGAGGAGGGTAAGGAAGGCGAGGAGGGCAAGTCTGGGGAGGGCAAGATCAAAGTCGCCGACCCAGAATGAGGGCTCCTCAAGGTGGCGGCCAACGTCGTTTAGACGGACATCTATCAAATGACGCCAGCAAAGAAAGATCCATTCGCTAGCTATGCTCGTATTGGTGCTGCAACACCTCTAGAGTACCTTACGATGCAGCTGAAACGTTTCCAATCAGGCAAAATGCCACCGTGGTCCTCGAATGGAACATTTCTTGTGAGAAAATGCATGCTATTTTAGAGTAGTATCTATCCGATGCACGTCAATGAAAGCAGCTGAACTGCCAGAAAACCCCCCTTTCCCTTTGTTCCCTTCCAATGCCATAGACTCGAAGGAGTATGTTCAGAGCACGCTGTCCACGATGGAGTCAACACTATAATACATGCCTGTATGGTGGTATGCTACCTATGCTATGCACCTCCCAATGCGGCGCCCATAATGCCAGCAGCGCTTCCGAGTATGCAAACGGCAAAATGCCAAGTCGTTCCCGGCGGGGAGCGTGAGCTCTGCCATGGTATTCTCTGTTCTGTGTCCGATGCATGCGGTAGTCGTTATAATCCATCAGTTGTGGCTTTGGTAAGCTTTCGCCCCTTTTCCAGGGCGTCGGGCAGCCCATTCCCAAAGAGACCTCCTTTTTCTAGGGATAAGAATTTTCGAGTGGGATGCATAGCCGTCAGACAGCTGGGAAAGGAAATATAGACTCTGTATCACCAAGTCTCCTATCCACAATCAGCATTACCGCCTCCCCTGGTAGTTAATTAAAGGAATGTGAACTCACAGCGACATACTGCCCCCCCTCCTTCTTCCGCGCCCAAAACTCCTCCGCGTCCTCCCGTCTCAAACTCCCCTTATCCATAGCCACATCCACCAAAGCGGCCTCGACCCCTTCGCCCATCCCCTTCCCGCTGCCACACACAAACACCCTTCCATCCAGCGCATTGATAATAAACCATACCAGGTCAGCCTGGTGTCTTACTTCCTCCTGGACATACCGGCCCTCGCCCCTACGGCTCTGCACCACTTTCCTGGCCTGGCTTTCCTCGACGCCCCATTCCCCGCTGTAGAGCTCGTCGAGTAGGGAGTCGCGCACGCCCTGCAAGACCCAGACTTTGTTGGCGCAATTGGCCGACTGGAGGCGTCGTTGTACAAAGCCGCGGAACGGCGCTACGCCCACGCCGGCACCGATGAGCAGTATGGGGCCGTTTGTCACAAACTCCCGTGCGAGTGGGTTGGACATGAGCCCTTAACCCTAAACTCTTCCCCTCCGCCTCTGCAGCCTGAATTTGTTTCGCCACTCATTCGAGGAAGCCGGAGCCGAGGCCTGTACGAGGTCCGCCTTGCCAATTTGGGGTTTCGTGGACTGTGACTGCTATCTCGATGAGACGGCGGCAGTTGGTGCCCTCACGGGTGCAAGAGAGTTGGGGATCCTGGGAGAGGGTGTAGAAGCGGGGCATCAGGGTGTTAAGAACGGAGAGGAGGTGGGAGAAGGGGGGCTGCAAGGAGGGAAATGCATTAAGGAGTTGGGCAATTGTGATGTGTGGGCCTGTGCGGAGGTCGCAGAAGGCGGCTTGACCTTGAGCCGAGGAGAGGTAGAGGAGTATTTTCTGTTCGTTGGTGGCTTTAGCGCATTCGGCGAGGAGGCGGATGAAGGGTTTGGTGGGGGGGTAGCTTTGAATGTCGGAGCACCAGGTCAGGAGCTCACGGCGCGTTGTGGTTAGTTCGCGGGCTGTGTCATCGCCCCAGACTGTTAGCCAGCGCCCTGTGCTGGTATTCAAAACCACAGGCTTGTCTCGGGCGTGGCTTGGAATGTTGAGTATGTCAAAGATCTCGTTCACCAATTCCTTGGAATTTGGCGCTTGCATTCCTACGGCGCCTCCCACAACGAAGTCGACATTACCACTTTCTTCAGGATAGTCTGTCACATCCAGATCAAAGTGCTACGTTGTCTTCTCTGCGCCATGCTTGGTCAATTCTCTCGCATGATGGACCTTTGCAGAAAAGTCTTTCTATGGGTGATGTGGAGTGACAAACTTGGGTGGATGGTTTCGGACCCTCGACTCTGCCGGCTTGTACTCTGAAGTCAATGGCTTGAACGAGACGGTCTCAGGGGGAAGATCGATAAGCTTAGTGAGCTCAGTGTCGAGACTGAGAGGGCCGAGTTTGAGATGCAGGCTATTGAATGCGTCATTACTGGGAATGACAACGGGTGAAGATTCAAGCTTCGCGGGGTCCTTCTCCAGTATATTCAGAAAGCAGCATCCTCCCCCACAGCAGCCACCTTCTACCTCCTTCGTCTCTGCACCAAGCACCGGCGATAGAACCCGGCGCACGTCGACAGGGCCCTTTGAGATTAGGACCGTGGAAGCGCGTCGTTTTCGAACGCTCGAAGGAGGTACAAGGAAGGACTTTTCGCCATTGGCAATCACAGATTCCACAGCATCGTCAATGTGAGGATCTGTTACCGGAGTTGGGGGAGATTCGGAGTCCGAGCCGGATGTGTAAACAAGAGAGGTCGTGGAGGAATTTGGGGATTTCCGTAGAGGCAGGTCACGGCCTACGTACTGTATTGATGTTCTTCAGGTATGGGGTTTTGAAGATGGGAGGTTGAGGATTCATATATGCATGTATGCTGTTTAGTTCGAGGATGCATCCTCGGAATAAGGGTGGCGAACTGCAGGCCAGACGGAGAAGCTGTTGGAACCTATTGTCAGTGTTTTCATGGAGAACACTCATAAGACTGATAAAGTGAACGATACGTACGGAGACTTATCCAGTGAGGAATTGAGGTCCGGGCTATCGGATAGTGGATAAAAGAGAGACGTGAAGCCCCGAAGAACAGAGTACGTGCATTGATGCGACACAAGTTGCGTAGATTTCTCAAGCTCGAAAAAAGATGTCTCTATTGCCCTTGCAACACTTCACACAGAAAATCGGAGCGTTGAATTGTGTAAGACGTGTCTTTTGACCGTAGAAAATTGAAGCGTCAATGATACATCTCGTTCGATGATGGTATCATGCAGTAAGGTCCGGACTATCTGCGGTAGAGGCGGGCGCTAAACCTTGAAAGTTTAGCCTCTTTCAGGTTGTCAGTCACTCAGTCCCCTAGATCTTCGGAAACCATGTGACCAATCGAACAACCAATGTTTTGATGCAATTCACATATCCACCAATCAAGGTCCAAACGTCCAAGCTGGTAATTGTCTCTGTGTGCCCAGGGATGTTGTATTTACAGATAACACTCCACTTTCCAATTCCGATCATGTTCCGACCCAATTCCAAAAGTCCCCCTCAACTCCTTATCCTCAATGTCTCAATCCACTGCCTAACATTGCCATCTCCTTCTCGAAGTCCGGCAACTCCAAAGCACTCTCGAGCGCCCTTGACCCCCAGTCCTTCCCAAAACGCCCTGATCACACTCTCTCCGGTCTCCCAATCACTTTCCTCCCCATCCTCACCACCCCATTCAATCTCACACACAGCGCCCCTGCCCATCTGCGCCCCCCCACTATACCCCTGCTTGATCTCCCCAACTCTGACTTTGAAATCGTCAATCTCAAAGGCTTGGCCGCTGCTGATACTTATGACTTGGTGTTGCTGCCATATGGGCCCGAGTTTCGTCAATATCAATTGTACAAACTCTTCGCTTGCGGATCCGGCTGGAATAGAGGCCAGAGTTGCAGGCTCACTACTCAAACTCTCGGCGCTTAAATTTGAGGAGGCCGGAGTACCGGCTCGTGTTTGAGAGGGAGGATGCGTGGTTGTGATTGCGACGTGCGTTTTGGGTGCATGATGGGAAAGCATAAGGACCTGGAGGTAACGTATCGTGGTGGCCTCTGGGCGCTCGCCATCTAGCGCTGGAGATGGTGCTGTAGGGAGGCTAGAGGGTGTCTCGCGGAAGAGGCGATGGTGAAGCGTCCAAGGAGCAAGAGGATTGAGGGCGTACTGGTTGTGGAGTTGCGCGAAGATGGTGTTGGCAGGGTTGGAGTCCGTGGTCGAGGCCGGGAGGAAGAAAATTCTGTGACAAGAAGAGTAAGCGATTGTAACGGGCAAATGAGGTAGAAAATTGAACCTGCCCAGTCAATGGCATCTTGCTGGTAAAGAAATTATCGGGCACAGCACGAATCAATATCTACGCAGAAAGTAACAACGGTGTGATCTCAAAGCTGACTGGCCTGTTCGAAGACGAATGACCCAATACCAAACTAAACCTGAAGCAATAACGAAACATGGAAAGAATGTCTCGGTACCCAGCTGAGGACAAAGTAATGTCGAGATTGAGATGGAGATGGAGATCGGTAGAGATTAGATTGTATATTTATATATCCGTTGATAGCAATAGGACGGCGCTATTCCCGCCACTCGGGTACAGTTGCTGCAGCCTTGAGAGCATCCAGACCCCCACCAGGCAACAGCAAAAAGTATAGTTTCAACAAAATCCACCCAGATCTTTCACTCCTTGTAACAATTCATTCATCACTGAAGTTGCTGTTGAGTTGAATAATTAGAGTGTTGCGTCTTAGTTGATTTTCGTCTTTGAAGGGGGAAAGGACGACAAGATGGAACTGCTCAGAAGTACTCTTCTACCGCGAAGGATAACCCAGATATACACCGACACCAAGAAGTGCTACGAGCAAATTATCCAGGCACAGGTGACGGATCCTCAGTTGTCTTTCCTGAATCTCAAGTTACGGATTCAGAAAGATCGATTGGTCGCATGGGGTCTCGAATGGGCAGACTCCAACACCGCTCAACATGGAGACATTGATGATTCTCTCGATCGAGCCGGCGTCAGTGACTTGGTTGCAAGCATCATGTCTTCAATCAGAGAGCTTTTAGACGAAGCTGAGCGTCTTCAGCCGCGGCCACCAGTACCAATAATACCAGGAAGCTACCCAGACCAGAAAGGGAGTATTCTGGCCAGTCCCAATCACCAATGGAGTCCGTCCGAGTTGGGGCGCTTGGGAGAGATCGTCAAGGACATCACCACATCAATCGATACTCTGTGTGACTTGTCAAGGTCTCAGCAGGCTATGCACCAAGAAGCTTCTCTTGGTCAGGATGAGAAGAAGTCTTTGAACATCAGAAGCGATAGCAAGTCACTGGATCCTCAGAGCTTTCTGCCTAGAGAGAAAGGCCACGAAAAGAGCCAGAGTCTTCCCTCCCTTCAGGGCGTCTCGAGTATAGTAACATCAAGCTGCATTGATCCCGATCGGCTTGTTTTCCCGAGATCTTCCACCATGCAAACATCGCAACCGCCATCATACGAGACGGTTGCTACTGTGCCAGGTAACAGAGTAATAGCGTTTCTCAAGACAGCCTCAAGAGCTCAAAGCCCTAAGATGCCGCCTCAATATTTTGAAATACCTGTATTCGTGGACTATGGCTACGAATTCGACTCGAATCCTGGTACAGGCAGGCTTCCATCTTTGACCCGCTACGAGAACCTCGTACTGGCTTTACAAACATCTACAGCAGACGCTGAGCATACTTACACAGGTTGTCTCAGGATATTAGGCTGGTTTGAAGATCGTTTCCGGTCCCGTTTCGGTTTCGTCTATCAGATTCCTCAGAGGCCTCGCCTAGACATGGACACACCCAACCTGGCGCCTTCACCTCGAACGCTACTTTCCTTTCTACAAAATAGTGGTGATACTGATAGTGAAAATACGCCTCGACTGGAAGATCGTTTCCGGCTTGCGTTGAATCTAGTCTCAAATATACTCCACACACACGCAAAGGGTGTAACACATCGCAACATTAACAGCAACAATATCATTTTCGCTTCCAAAGATATTACAGAAGCCGCGGGAGCAAAGCCTTGGAAAGAGGGTGTAATCCGCAAGCCTTACCTCGTTTCCTGGGACCAATGTTCCGAAGACGCTTTCGTCCCCGAAGACGAAATGCTCATTTCAAGTATTTATCGTTACCCGAATACCATCCGAGGGCGGAGGTCAACCTTTCGGCCAGCTCATGACATCTATAGCCTGGGTGTTGTCCTTCTGGAAATTGGACTTTGGATGCCTGTCCATAAGCTTTGGAAGAACAAGTATGTTCGTTCAGATTTCAAGGCGAGACTGCAGACTATCTATGCACCTAAGCTTGCTGGAAAGTGCGGAAGCAGCTATATGAACGTCGTGGAATACTGTTTATGTGCTGCCGACGATTATGGAACCAGAAATACAGCCCAGCAACTCCACGGCCAGCAGTCTGATAGGCAAACCGAGTTTTACTGGAACGCGCTCAAGCCTTTAGAGCGTTGTTGTATGATCGATGATTCAAGCGACCCAGTACTCCAGCCTTCGCCGTCAGCATCACTTGCAAACTCAGAGGTCTTATCAACGGACACAGCTGTTAATGCCGCTGTGGACGATGCACGCTCCATCATGACGCAGCAAATAGCCGAAACATCGCCGATTCCAATACCAGAAGAGTGTTTCAAAACGGACTCTCCAACTCAACCTGGTGTTCAAAGTGACCTTCTGGTATGGTCTTACGACATTCCAAAATCCACCCGTAGCTATTTCGACACTATCATGATGCCTAAACTCAGTCGGATGCTCGCACGTGCCATTGACAGATGGGAATCATATCAGATTGATATCTTTATGGCTGGTGAAACCCCGGATCTCGCTAGACCTACGATACTGATGGTTTGTCGAAGCATTACCCGGGCGTGGAAGATCTTGGAATACGTCAACAAAGATAGAAAGATGTTTGACGTCAGGGTCGCCATGGGCCAAATTCACTATTCGAAAGCCGCTAAGAAGCGAAGGCGGCCAAGGAAACCAGCGAGCAATGCCTCTACTACATCTCAATTGATCTCGGAGTCTAGTCGGGAACCCTCTCAGTATCAACGAAAGCCTGCTTGTGGTGCTTCCATTGGAGCATTTGTCGACGAACAGCATCTGGAAGCTGTTACCTTCGGCGGTGTCGTCCTTGTAGACGGCCAGCCCTTTGGGATGAGTGTCCATCACATGCTAGAAGACCAAGACGTCGACCAAGGCCTGGATTACGTGCTGGACAGTGAAGAACCTGCTCTTACCCAGAGTCAAACCGACAGTAGCATACAAAGCGAGTATCAGACCGGCTGGTACCCGTTCCAGAGTGACAACACCAGCCCTGCACCCCCCAATCGCAGCGAAATTCACCAAGCCCAATGTTTAAAGGACGCCGACTTCGACCCTCGAATTCTCGACCAAGACTACGAAGACGAAGACGATGAGTGCTTCAACTTAGGCGACACTCTCGGAACCATGCCGGGCAAAGGGCGCGAATTAATAGTAACGCAACCCGCCCTCGACGACGTCGATCCCTCCTTCTTCCCCTCCGAAGAAGATATGAGCGATGAACACCTCTCCTCCCACGGCCTCGGCTACATCCACGCCTCCTCCGGCATCAAACAGGTAAAATATGACAACATCTCCCACGAAGTCGATTGGGCCCTCTTCAAAGTCTGCGAAGGCCGTCTTGCCCAACAGAATTCAATCGCCGGCGGCCAGAAATACTGCACCGCCCCTCCGTCCCAGTATCCCTGCCGCGTCCTCCGCGCCACCGCCCTAGGCGACCTCGCCGTCCACGCGATCGGCTCGAAAAGTGGTCTTGCAGCCGGAAAAATCTCCTCGAACATGGTCCTCACGAAAATGCCCGGCCGCGTCTTCCCCTCGCGCGTCTGGCGCTTCAAAGGCGATTTCGGCGTCGGTGGCGACTCCGGCGCTTGGGTCGTCGACAACGACACCGGTGCCCTCTGCGGCCACGTCACCGCATGGTCGGACTACCACCAGAACGGCACAATATCTCCCATGGAGGTGCTGCTGAGCGACATGGAACGCACGCTGGGCAAACCCGTCGCGCTGCCCAGCGCGATCGAGTCGAGCCATTCGTACAAGGATCAAGTGGTCGGTGGCGGGGAGGCGGTCGAATTGCCGAAGCCTTTCAAGGAGCAGGGCGCAGGGCTGAGTTGCCACCGGGAAACGAGTTTCCATTCCGACTACGGCTCGGATAACGAGGGCGAGAAGACGGATGTGGAGGTGCGTGTTGATGTCGTGGAGGGTATTTCTCCTGCGGTTAGCCCTGCGATCGCGACGAGTCCTTCTCCGCCTGGCGCTGTGAAGGGGATCGAGGGGCTTAGTTTGGATGATGTGGCGGAGCAGTGGACGAGGAGTCAGGAGCAGAGGAGGGGGATGGAGGGGGGCAAGGTGAGGGCGTTGGAGGAGGGGGCGGGGGTTAGTAGTCATTTGGAGGCGAGGTGTTGAAGTGGGGGGTGGGGGTGATCGGGTCGTGTTTGAGTATTGTTTTGGCGCAAGGAGTTGAGGGCGTGCAGGAGCGCTGACGTGTTTTAGGGGGAATACCCAATGGATTATGTGTACCTGGGAAATTATTTACTTCAGCGCTTTTAAAAAACCTAAGGTAATTCACAGAGAATTCTATTTGGTATCCAAGCAACCACCACGAAATCCCACCTCCCTCTTCATTCCCTAATCACCACCCCCGCCATCCCCATCCCAGTCCCCACACACATACTAACCACCCCCACCTCCCCCTCCCCCATCTCCCCCAACAACCCCCCTACCAACCTCCCCCCCGTCGCCCCAAGCGGATGCCCCAAAGCA